>Ga0182015_10000174_pt1 | contig 91415 bp, 85 predicted proteins | sample 712P3MmetaG_FD_120478 | JGI IMG/M metagenome (GOLD analysis project Ga0182015, IMG submission 120478) | Permafrost microbial communities from Stordalen Mire, Sweden - 712P3M metaG | ecosystem: Environmental > Terrestrial > Soil > Wetlands > Permafrost | place: Sweden: Stordalen | collected...
CGATGCGAGTGCGGCAGAGAAGCTGCCCGGCGTGAAAGCGGTCGAAATCATTCAAAAGCCCGGTAGCGCGGTTGCGTGGGCCGGGGATGAAATCGTAGCTGTTGCGGCCGTCGACGAATCCACAGCTGAAGATGCTGTTCGTCTAATCAAAGTTAAATATCAGCCGCTATCGTATCTCGTCAGCGATGCCGAGCCTCCAGCGGGCGCAGGAGAAGCTGCTGGGCCGATGAGCGGGGACGATATCGACGATGCCATCAGCAATCAGACGCCCGATGCGCAACTGATAAAGGATCTGCAGGAGTACGGCGTCAGCTTCAAGGTTGATGATGATTTTCTCAAGGACATGGAAGGTGAGGGAGCTTCTCAGGAAGTTCTCGAAGCTATTCGCAAGGCTCCGTATCATGAGGCGACCGGCGGAGGCCATTCCGCGTATCAGAAGACTGCGGCTCAAACCAGCGGCGATCCCAACCGGGCGTTTACGGAAGCGGAGGTTGTGTCGGAGGGGCTCTACGGTGCTCCGGTCATCGTGCACTGTTGCCTGGAGCCGCATGGCTCGGTCTCCGAGTGGACTGACAAGAATCACGTTTTTACCCACATCTCTACGCAAAATGTTTCTGGCATCGCGGCACAAATGGCCGAGCCGCTGGGGATTGAGGCCGCCAATATTCGGATTCATCAGGACAACATCGGTGGCGGTTTCGGCAGCAAATTTGCCGCCGACCGATGGGACATTGCTGCGGCCCGGCTTTCCAATAAGGCAGGCGGAAAGCCGGTGCGAATTATGCTGGAACGCGACGCCGAGTTGAAAGTAGCAGGCGCGCGACCTTCGGCTTATGCGCGGGTGAAAGTAGCTGCGAAAAAAGACGGCACCATTACCGGCTGGCAATCGCAATCCTGGGGAACCGGAGGTCCAGGCGGAGGCGGGATGCCGCCGATTCCATACGTTTTCGGCATTCCCAATCAGCACAAGGAACACACTGCGATTCGCAATAATATCGGCCCCGCCCGCGCCTGGCGAGCGCCGAACCATCCGCAGGCAGCCGTCATTACCATGGGCGCTTTGGATGACCTCGCCGCCAAACTCAACATGGATCCAGTGGATCTCTGGTTGAAGAATCTGGAGATTACAGGACCGCGGCGAGATGTGTATCGCGAAGAGCTGGCAGTTGCGGCTGATCTCATGGGATGGAAAGATAAATGGCAGCCACGTGGACAGAATGTTTCCAGAAATATTGCCCGCGGTCTCGGTCTGTCGATTCACACCTGGGGCGGACGCGGTCACGCCAGCGATTGCGATTTAACCATCCATCCTGATGGGTCAGTCGATTTGAAAATGGGAACGCAAGACATTGGCACCGGCACGCGCACCACGATCGTGATTGTCGCCGCGGAAACTCTCGGTCTTCCCATCAAGGCAATCAATCTCTACATTGGCGACTCGCTTTATCCTCCCTCGGGCGGATCAGGCGGTTCGACGACGCCGGGAGGAGTCAGTTCCTCCACTCGCCGCGCTGCTGTGGATGCCCGCGAAGCGCTCTTTGCGAAAGTTGCTCCGGCGCTTAACGCGCAGCCCGACGATCTCGAATGCGTAAACAGCACGGTGCGCGTGAAGAGTGACCCAATCCGTTCGCTCGACTGGAAGCAAGCCTGCTCGAAGATGGGTGCCATGCCGCTCACCGCGCGCGGACACAACGATCAAATTCCCAGCAGGAATCATCCCGACCTTACCAACAGCGGAGTGGGCGGGGTGGGCATGGCTTACGTCGAAGTTGATACCGAGACTGGCATCGTCAAAGTTAAGAAGATGGTTGCAGTGCAGGATTGCGGCCTGATCATCGATCTCAAGATGGCCGAAAGCAGTTGCTATGGCGCGTTGGCCATGGGCATCAGCTACGCGCTATTCGAAGAAAAAATAATGGATCAAGCGACGGGGCGCATGCTCAATCCGAATATGGAATTTTATCGGCTCGCTGGACTCAATGACATTCCTGAGCTCGTGGTGCATATGATGACGGGCAAGGGATACGACGAGCGGGGCGTGATCGGATTGGGTGAGCCGCCAGTGATCTCTCCGGGTGCGGCGATTGCGAATGCAGTGGCAAATGCAATTGGGGTGCGGGTTGCATTTTTGCCCCTCACCCCCGACAAAGTTCTTGCGGCACTGAGTTCGCAGAGCATGTCGCAGAAGGCAGGTGCGTAATGCGAGCGTTCGAATATGCCTCTCCGACCACGAAAGAACAGGCTATCGGACTGTTAGGCGCGAGCTGGGGGCAAGTTGAAGTGCTGGCTGGCGGCACCGATTTGTTGTCGTTAATGAAAGACGATGTCGTGCATCCCAGGCGCCTGGTGAACATTAAGCAGATCAAGGAAATGAACGGAGTCACTCCTGGGCCCAAGGGACTTCGCATCGGCGCTCTCACCACGCTGGGAGAACTGGCCGACAACGTGAACGTGATCAAGGATTATCCCGCTCTGGCCGAAGCGATCAACGATGCTGCCAGCCCGCAGATTCGTAATATGGCTACCCTCGGCGGCAATATCTGCCAGCGTCCGCGTTGCTGGTATTTTCGTGGCGGCTTTGGACTATTGCCAAAAAGCGAGTCGGGCAAGGACCTGGTTACGAATGGCGAAAATCGTTACCACGCGATTCTGGGCAATGACGGTCCGGCGAAATTCGTCAGCCCTTCATCCATTGCTCCTGTGCTCATCGCCTACGGGGCTGTACTTCGTCTAATTGGTCCGCACGGAATGCGGGAACAGACGGTTGAGCACTTTTATGTAATTCCGAAAAGCGAAACTGAACGCGAGCACGATCTGAAGCCGAACGAGATTATCGCGGAAGTAATCCTGCCGCCAACTCGCAATTTAAAAGTTGCACACTATGAAATTCGACAGAAGGAAGCCTTTGACTGGCCCTTGGCTGTGGCGGCAGTTGCGCTGAATATGACAGGATCGGACCTGTTCGGCTCGCGGTTGGTGCTGGGATACGTTGCGCCGATTCCCTGGCGTGCAGGTGATGGCGAGGCGGCGTTGAACCGGGCAGTGCGCGTCCAGGGCAGTATTACCGAAGAGGCAGCCAAAGCAGCTGCTGAAGGCGCACTACAGACCGCCACGCCACTCAGTCACAACGCCTATAAGGTTCAGTTGGCGAAAGTTGCCGTCAAACGAGTCATCATGAAAGCTGCGTCGGGGAGTGCCGCATGATCAGACAATCACCGGTGGTCGAATCCGATCGTTTCAATACCAAGCACCCCGATCTTTGTCCGGCCCTACGCTGGAAGGCGCAATTTATCCTCACCGAAGCCGACCCCACCGTGCCATCTTCGAATGAGGGTTTGTTCTGGTGCATACACACGCAGACGTGCATCGGCCCAGACGGCAAGTTGGCCGAGCCTGGCAATTGCTCATCATCCCGCCGCAAATGTCATGGCACGGGCAAATGCGGCTAGGACAACAGCGCGGGACTCCAGTTCACTTCCGTATGAGATAATTTTTTAGAAAGAGGGTTTGAAAAGACATATGGCCCAGCGCAACGTTTTCTGTGTCAAATTGCACAAAGAACTTCCGGGCTTGGACGAGCCGCCCTTTGACACCGAATTCGGCAAGAAGATTTATGACAACGTTTCCCAGGAAGCGTGGCGAGGTTGGACGGAATTCTGCAAAATGTTGTTGAACGAGTATCGCCTCAATCCTGCGCGTCGAGAAGATCAGGAAGCGATTGTTAAGCAGATGGAACAGTATTTCTTCGGCGAAGGCGCAGCTCCTCCCAAAGAATACGTTCCGCCCGCTCAGAAATAAATTTCTCGCTCTAATGTTCGAGTATCCACTGCCTGACAAATGTGAGGATTTCGGGCGTGTCAGGATCCCATAGAGTAGTGTGGAGAGTTCTTGGGAACACCTTATATTGCCTGTCGCCGATGCTGTGAGGTCCTTTCATCTGCGCCAAAAGCTTGCAGTCTTTATGGCTCACGATCACATCTTTCCCGCCTTGAACAATCAGCGTGGGCACAATTAGATTCGGCGCGATTTCGCTTTTCCGATTCTTCACAAGGTGCTTGATGTCCCATAAGTATCCGAAACTTATTTTTTTGTATGCCAGAGGGTCGATGCGACGTTCGGCGATGAATTGTGGATCGCGCGAACTTTCTTCGAGGCGCTTGCCTGTCAAGCTGATCTTTGCGGCTCTATGGGCAAACAGAAAATAAGGCAGCAAAGCCAAATTTCCAATTTGCAGAAGTTCATGCTTGCTCAGTCCGAGCGCGGGCGCTAAAAGGATCAGTCCACCCAGTTCAGTGTTATTTTTCCGAACGTAGTTGAGGGCAAAGGCTCCTCCCATGCTTTCGCCCAGCAGGTAAATTCTTGCGTCAGGCCGTTCCTTCTTAACAAAGCGCACGATAGACGAAACGTCGTCCGCGACCTGAGCCGGAGTACCGATATAGCCTCGACGCCCGCAAGACAGCCCATGGGCCCGCGCGTCGAGGGCGTAGACGTCTATGCCTTGCGGGTTCAACGCATCCGCGATGACTTTGTAGGGAGCGCTCTCATATCCGATCCCGTGCAAAACTATGACCACGCGATCAGTGGAACCTCTTGCAGCCGGCCAGTAGCGATAAAAGAGGCAGGTGTTGTCCTCGGACGTCAGTATGCCGTGTTCATCCCCAACTGATGCAGAAAGCCGCTGTGCATCCACTAAAGAGTTGACTGGCGGGGGCATCTGCGCTTGCGCTTTGGCGATGCCGAACGCACAGCTCATTGTGAAAATCGCTAGCCACAATCCAAGCCGGCGTGTGTTCAAGGCGTTCGATTTCACGGTCATTTTCGGCATTTCGCGTTACAAAGTACCTCACGTGGCCGTTAACTTGAAAGATACCTGTTTGCCGAATTGTTACACCGATTTAATCAACCCGTAACATTGCCGGACTAGAAATAAAGTATGGATCCGCCCGTCTACGATACGCTGATCCTTTCGGACGTCCATCTGGGTGCCGACACCAGCCATGCGCGCGAGGCCACTTGCGTGCTGAAGGAAAATCGTTTCCGGCGGCTAATTCTGCTGGGCGACATCTTTGCCGACCTCAATTTTCGTCGTCTAACCAAAGAACACTGGAAGTTTCTAGGATTCATTCGCAAGCTTTCCAATCCTAAGCGCGGATTGGAAGTGGTTTGGGTCGAAGGCAATCACGACCAAGGTCTCGCCGACATTATGTCGCATCTGGTCGGAGTGCGCGTGTATCAGCAATATGCGTGGGAATACGGCGGTCTACGGCATCTGGCCATTCACGGCCATCAGTTTGACCGGCTTCTGGCCAATAATCTCCGTCTGAATTATTTCGGCACGCTGTTGTATCTGCAATTGCAGAGGCTCGATCTCAAAGGTAAGCCGGTGGCCCGCTTCATTGATCGAATCAATACTCGTTGGCTGCGTATGTCACATAAGGTGGCATCAGGCGCGCTTTTTCACGCCCGCCTGCATAAAGCTGACCGGATTTTTTGCGGCCATACTCACGAAGCCATGCACGAGGAGAAAGAGAACATCCACTACTACAATGCCGGCGGATGGGTGGACAAGCGGCTCACGTACGTGACCATTGATCCCACCGGAGTGCGCATTCACGAATACCGCGCGCAAGCTGACAATCAGAATTCAGAAAGTAGCGAAGCAGTTCGCAATCCGAATGACGAATTGGAAATCTCCCACGATGCGGAGTACGAAAACATTGAAAGCTGAGATCCCTGGGCTCGGCACGGTTTCTTCAGGAGACGCTTGCGCAAGCTGACAATCGTTTTCCACCATGCCGGTGGGGGCCATCGCGCTACAGCGGATGCCTTAAAATCTATCCTTACGGAACAAGAGCAGCCTTGGGAAGTCAGCCTTCTAAACATGCAGGAGGTGCTTGCGCCTCTCGATGTACTTCATCGCGTGACTGGCCTGCACGTCGAAGATACATACAACCTGATTTTGCGAAAGGGCTGGACGCGTTTCACGCCGCAATTGTTGGTGCTTCTGCAGACAACGATCCAGCTTTACCACCGGCCAATCGTCAAGGCGCTTCGTGCCTATTGGTCGGCAAACCCGGCAGACATGGTGCTTTCCGTTATTCCGCATTTCAATCGCGCGCTGGCCGAAAGCCTTCAAACAAGAGCGATCCACTTCGTCACGCTGCTCACTGACCTCGCGGATTATCCGCCGCGGTTTTGGATCGAGCCAGAGTCTGAATACATCATTGTTGCGACCGAGCGTGCCAGACAACAGGCGGCAAGGATAGGCCACCCTTCAGACCGGATCTTCCAGACGTCAGGAATGGTTTTGAAGCCCCGGTTCTATCAGAAAATCCCCATAAATCGGGTTGCGGAACGCAGACGATTCGGGCTTGACCCCGATTGTCCAACTGGAATTGTTCTCTTCGGAGGCCACGGCTCGCGAGTGATGGTCGACATCGTAAAGAGGCTCGATCATTACAAAAGCGGAGTGCAGTTAATCTTACTTTGTGGGCACAACCATGAGCTTGCGGCCGAGCTAAGAAATCTCACCACCACTAGGCCAATCCTCGTTCAAGAATTTACTGAGAATGTTGAATTCTACATGGCGCTCGCGGATTTCTTCATTGGCAAGCCGGGCCCGGGTTCGATCAGCGAAGCCCTGCAGTTTCACTTGCCCGTGATCGTCGAATGCAACGCTAAAACCTTGCCGCAAGAGCGCTATAACGCGGAATGGGTGACCGAGCAAGGTTGTGGAATTGTGGTGCCCAGCTTCCGTGAAATTGCGTCAGCGGTACGGCGCTTACTCGATGGTCAGACATTTGACGACCTCCGCGGCAACGCCAGCAAATATTGCAATCGAGCGCTATTCGAAGTGCGGGATATTCTCGACGAATGCGCGAAGCGTGCGATCCCCGCTGAAACCGCGGACAGGAAGGCGACCAGGCTTCAAGGCGCTGCGGAAATGTCGCGAAGTTCGGATTGAACGTATTCGATTAGAAACCGTGTCAAGGTGTTTGATCCTATAAAACATTTTCAAGCTGGAGTAATATGTAACCCTATTCGGTTATGGGAACGCTTGGAACGAACCCGGTAGAGGCCGGCCGGGAATTGCCTCTTGGCACAATCACGCGCCGCCGGCGAGTGCGGCAAAAGGTTCACACCCCCGCGTACGCCAGTCTCATTGGATATTCGAATGACAAGCTGCTCGACCTCAGCAAGATCATCGACATCAACGAAGATGGAATGGCGATTCAGGCTTCGTTTCCGTTGCATATTCAGCGTGATGTGAATTTGTGTCTCGATCTGGCAGCGACCAAAACCCGTATCAACACGCCCGGCGAGGTTGTTTGGGCTGACGGGACCGGACGGGTCGGAATCAGTTTTCCGAAGATGCCGGACGACGCAGTTCGCCAGCTTAAAGAATGGCTTTTTGTAAATCTGATGGTGGCATGTGTTAATTACCAAGCCGATCGTGTGACCGACCAGTTATACAGCAACCAGTTGATCAGTCAGGTATCAAGCGAGCAGTCGCCTCACATCGCAACTCGGGCTCCCGCCGAAAAACCTACGGAAAACAGTGCTCTCGTAAACTGGATGCGGCAGGAGCTTGAACCAGCCGCTCCTGCCGACTACACCTCGATTCTCACAGCTCTGGCAGCAGTCAAGCGAGAAGTAGATTCGTTAGGCTCGGACCTTGATTCAACTTTGCAACTGCTGGCGCAAAGAGCCCAGACATTCACTCGCGCCACCGGTGCCGCGATCGCGCTGACCGAAGGCGCAAGCATGACTTGCCGCGCCAGTTCTGGACCAGATGCTCCCGGCCTTGGCGCGCGTTTAACGACCGGCTCAGGTTTTTCAGGGGAATGTGTGCGTACTGGGCAATTGCTGCGTTGCGAAGATTCGGAAACCGATCCCGTGGCAGACCGCGAAAGCTGTCGGGCGCTGGGCATTCGTTCCATGATCGCGGTGCCGGTTCTATGGGGCGATGCGGTCATCGGTCTCTTGGAGGTGTTTTCTCCCGAACCCTACGCTTTCGGTACCAACGACCCGGTTGTGCTTAAGCGGCTCGCTGGAATCATATCCAACGCTATTTATCGCGCGGGGACGGAGGACAAGACTGAGCCCCTTGACCGTCAGCAAAACCACGTCAAAACAGCGGTCGCCACGTCAGGTCCGCCGGCTTCATCGCCAGCTATGGTGGATGATGAATTTCCCCACGAGACGTCTGCCGATTTGCCATTTCTACATTTTTCGCGTGCCCGCAAGGTTTTGGTTGCCGCCGCCGCTTCTGCTGCCATATGTGCAGGATTGTGGCTGATTTCACCGGCAGATTTCGCCAAAATTGCCGGTACCTCTTCGTCCGCAGCTCTGCCACCGGTGAAAGCGGGTTCCAGAGCACCAATGCCGGTTGCAGCCGTAGCCGGAGGTCTTCAGGGTCTGCGCAAACTGGCGGAGCAGGGCGATGCCACAGCCCAATTTTCTGTCGGAGCGGCCTACGCCACAGGCGATGACGTTCCTCAGGATTACGCTGAAGCAGTGCGCTGGTTTTCCATGGCCGCTGAACAAGGCCACGTCGTCTCGCAGGCTACTCTGGGCGCGTACTACTGGGCCGGACGCGGGGTTCCTCAAGATCAAGTCAAGGCGTACTTCTGGTCGGTACTGGCCCAGGCTGGCGGAGACGAAGCCAGCAAATATCGAGTCTCTGTACTCGCCTCGCGAATGACGCGCGCACAAGTCGCCGCAGCGCAGCAACAGGCTAACGATTGGATAAAAGAGCACCAGGTGCTCAGTCAGAACTCTCCTGCGCGCCCGTAAATCGGAATATCCATTGTGCCGGGCTCACCAATTCAAGTAGACTTCGAGCGCGCCGTTTACCGGGATCCGGAAAGCCGTATCGGCGCTGATCTGCATTCGCAATCTTAACCGGAAGGGGAACTATGTTGGTGAAGAAACCGCTATTTTCCGTCATTGTGCTGGTGTTGGTGTTTTCCACTCTCTCGCTTGCACAGAAGCTGCAGAACCTGGAGAACCAACCGCCTGATGGTGCAGGAATAGGTTTCCTCATGACCGATGGCACTGCCATTTTTCAGGGCAACAGCCAATCGGATTGGTGGAAGCTCACGCCTGATATTAACGGGAGCTACGTCAAAGGAACCTGGTCGCAGGTCGCCAGCCTGCCGTCGGGCTACGTCCCGCTCTATTTCGCGTCGGCTGTATTAGCTGACGGTCGGCTCGTAATTGTCGGCGGGGAATATAACAATCTAGAATTTCTTCTCACCAACAAAGCTGCGATCTACGATCCCAAGACGGACAAATGGACTGCGCTCGGTCATCCTAAAGGTTGGGGTTATATAGGAGACTCTCCGGCGGTCGTGCTGCCCGACGGGAAGTTCATGGTAGGAAGAAAGCTTGATAAGCGCATGGCGGTACTAGATCCCACGACGCTCACCTGGACGGAACTGAGTTCAACTGGCAAACGAGATTTCAATGCCGAGGAAGGCTGGACTCTGATGCCCGACGGTTCGGTCTTAACTTACGACGTTAAGGATGCTCCACATTCTGAAAAATACATTTATTCGATGGAAGAATGGTTCACAGCCGGCAGTACGATTGTTGACCTGCATTCTCCACACGACGGCGGTTGCATTCCCTATCCTGGCGGTTGCTATAACGCGCCGGGAGAAGTAGGTCCTGGCATACTTCAAACCGACGGGACCGTTTTTGCTACGGGTTCAGGTTCGGACGGCGGGAGTGGTCCCGGGCATACGGCCATTTATCAGCCAGGCAAGAATCCCACCGATCCGGGCAAATGGACGGTTGGTCCCGATTTTCCAAACGACGACAACGCGGGCGATTCGTTTGCTGCGTTGCTGACGAATGGTCGGCCTCTGGTGTTGGGTGATTCTGGAACTCTCTATGAGTTTGATGGAAAGAACCTCGTGGCTGGACCTTACGCGGGTCCCGGCAGCAGCCTGATGGTGCTTCCCACCGGAGAAGTAATCGTTGCGGGCAGCCAGGTCTACACTTCTTCCGGAACATATAAAGCTGCGTGGGCGCCTACGATTACCACATATTCAAAGTCAGTAACGCGTGGTTCCACCTACAAAATTTCGGGTACGCAATTCAACGGCTTGTCACAAGCTGCCTCTTTCGGAGACGAGGATCAGACGGCGACAAACTATCCGCTGGTGCGAATCACGAATCAGGCTACGCATCACGTTTTCTATGCCAAAACGCACGACCACAGCACCATGGCGGTCGCCACGGGAAGCGCCGTCGTTTCAACCAACTTCGATGTGCCTGCAAAAATGGAGACCGGAGCCAGTTCGCTGGTGGTGGTGGCAAATGGAATCCCCTCGAAGGCGGTGGGCATTACGGTGAATTAAGGAATTGGCCTCCGTAGAGACGTAGCCAGCTACGTCTCTACAGGAATGCCCCACCCAATTCTTGCTTGATTTTTCAAGGACGCAATTAAACGTCGGTGGCGAAAGGTGAGACAGCGTCCGATACGCTTTGCTCATGCGCACGAGCAGGCGCGACTGGCGGACGTTGTTCCAGGGTGCCAAGCAGCGGAGTGTCCATCACTCCACGCTCCAATACTGAGAGGAAACCGTAACGCGCGCACATCCCGTCAATACGCCTTTGCTGCCGCTGGCTGAGCACCTTCACTGGCAGAGTTTCGAAGTTGCGGAAGATCCATAATAAGTAAAGCCGTTGCAGCAACGACGGATTAAGATACCGGGGCCCCAGCGGCGTGAGCACACGCAGCACACCGTAGGATAGCTTTTCCATCCACATGACCGAATCACCTACATTGGCAGTTTTTAATAACGATGTCTTGGACCAGAGCAATCCAAGGGCCAGCATTATGGCATCAACCAACCCAAGAAAGAAAGCAGAATTGTGGATTTTAAATAACTTTTCACAAACCGCCCCGCGGTCCACGCGATCCACGATTTTAGCCCGGAATCTCGGGCAGTGTCGCAATACTGCGAATGCTGGCAGCCACGCCAAAACGGCCGTCTTCTCCGCCCGGCTCCACGCGAAGTACCGAGGCTTGACAGCACACCCAACGTTTTTCCCCGTCGGTCAGTTGCGCTGGCAACATTAGAACCATCTCCAGTTCGCTTCCCACTTTAATTTCCGAGTTCGCATAAAGGAAGATGCCGCTGGCACTCAAATCGCGAGTATATCCGGTATCCGGCCGACTTTTCGGCGATTGGATCGACACGCCAACTCGCGCAGGCACGCGCTCCCGCGACCGCCGTTCTGACTTGGATTGGGACATGGAGTGCGAGGGTATCACAACGCTTGGCTTTGGGGAAACCATTCGGATGGCCAACCATTTATATAAATGGTTGGCCATCTGGCAGTCTTCGCAATTTTGACTTAACCGCTTCGGGTGCCCTATTCTTGCTCGCGTTCTGTGCGAACAGGGTGGGGCTGTTCATCGACAACCAATAATCGCATTTATCAGACTCCGAGAAGCGTGCCCGACGCTTCTTTAATCGCTTCTCGCAACTGTTCTACGGCACCGATAATCTGCTCTTCCGTGATGATGGCAGGAGGCGCGATTACCAGATGATCGCCTGCAATTCCATCCACGCAGCCTTGCACCGGATAAACCAGCAGTCCTCGCCGCATGGCCGCTTGAGCCACTTGAGCGGCGAAATTCACCTCTGCGTCGAATGGGCGCTTGCTGTTTTTATCGGCGACGAGTTCCACCGTCCACAATAATCCGATACCGCGCACATCGCCAACCGCCTCTGTTTCAAGCAACGATTCCAATTCCCGCCGCAGCGTGGCTGCGATCGAGTCTGGTTGTCCAGAGTCGGCGCACCGCACAAGGTCGTGCGCTTGCACAAATTTCAATACAGCCCTGCCCGCAGCCAGCGAAATAGGATGCGAGTTGTAGGTGAAACCGTGCAGAAAGGCTCCCGAACCGCAGGCGATGGCGTCGGCCACTTTTTTCGAGACGATGACGGCGCCCAGTGGCGCATAGCCGCTGGACAAGCCTTTGGCCGTGACCATAAGATCGGGCGCAACGTCCCAGTGCTCGACGGCGAAGTTTTTTCCGGTGCGCCCCATTCCAGTCATGACTTCATCGGCTACAAGGAGAACGCCGTGACGGTTACAAATCTCGGCAATAGTTTGCAGATAGCCGGGCGGCGGCACTACGGCACCAAGCGTTGCCCCGCTGACGGGCTCGGCGATGAATGCAGCAACTTCTCCGTTTGCGGCTTCGATTGCCTTCTCTAGCTCCGCCGCGTACTCTTGGCCGCAATTGCGGCAGCCGTCAGTGCAGTCAAAGGCGCAACGGTAGCAATATGGAAACGCGATGTGCGCAGACTCCCGCAACATCGGAAGATACATTTCGCGCCTGCGTCGGTTTCCTGAGACCGCGAGCGCTCCCAGAGTGGAGCCGTGATAGCTTTGTCCACGGCTTATGATCTGGTGCCGCTTTGCCTGCTCGATCTCCACCTGATACTGGCGGGCGAGCTTAAGAGCGGTTTCGACTGATTCCGAACCGCCGCATGTGAAGTAAACGCAGCCGCCCTCAAAGTTCTTGCCCGCGAACTCGAGCAACTCTGCCGCATATTCCTCGGCTACCGGCGTAGTGAACTGGCCGCTGTGGACGAATTCCACTTGCTTCGCCTGTGCGGCCATCGCCGTGGCGATCTCGGCCACACCATGCCCGATGAAATTCACCGCAGATGATCCAGAGAAGTCGAGATATTGTTTGCCGCGTGCATCCCAAAGATAAGCGCCTTGCCCGCGCACAGCGGGCGGAAAAGCCTTGCGGAACGAGCGCCGCAATAAGGCGGAAAACGAAGCAGGATCGGTTACGGTCGATTGCGGCACGACTCGGATTATGCGCGGCTTGCGCCTCACTGTCAAAATTAACTTTTTGCACCCGGCGACTTTGATTCCATTCCGGTAACCATAGTCAGCGGGAACCATCCGACCCAACGAGACGGACCGGTTTCTGCGTGTAGAATCGCCATTTGATGGCGAATTTCACCGATGCTGAAGCCGACAACGTGACTGCCGCGCGCCGCTGGCTGCGGCTCATCCGGCCATCGCATCAGCACACTGCGTTTTCGGCGACCATTCTGTTGATGGTTGCGATGGTGCTCTCGCGGATTGTTGGCTACGTTCGCGAGGCTTATACGGCGTGGGCATTCGGCGCGGGCTCGACCACCGATGCTTACATCGCGGCCTTTCAGATCCCCGATTTCCTGGCTTACTTGGTTGCGGGCGGCACCATCTCGATCACTTTTGTCTCTATTTACACGCGCTTTCTCGCCGAAAAAAAAGAGAAGGATGCGCAAAAGACCTTCTCCGTAATTATTACGGTAATGACGCTGGTTCTCGGAATTGGCGTGGTTCTGGCTGAAATTTTCGCCCCGCAAATTACTCGGCTGATGTTTCATAACTTCAAGCCCGCCCAGATTGATTTATGCGTGCGTCTCACTCGCGTCTTATTGCCGGCGCAGATTTTCTTCTACGTCGGCGGCATTGTCGCCGCAGTGCTTTCTTCCCGCAGACTGTTTCTACTCCCGGCATTGGGGCCACTCATCTACAACGGCTTCATCATTCTTGGTGGCGTCACGCTTTCGCGCTCGCTCGGAATCGCGGCACTGGCTTACGGTGCGCTGATTGGGACGTTCGTCGGCCCGTTTCTTATCAATGCAATCGGCGCCGCCCGCGTGGGGACTGGATTCAGCGTCTCGTTCGATGTGCGCAATCCGGCTTTTCGCGAATGGGTGCGAATGTCGATTCCATTGATGGTTGGAGTATCGCTGGTCAGCGCCGACGACTGGATTCTGCGCTACTTCGCCTCCGATGCCGCTGGCGCCATCAGTCACATCAACTATGCAAAGCGCCTGCTGCAAGTGCCCATTGCGATCCTCGGACAAGCTGTGGGACAAGCATCCCTGCCGTTTTTTGCTCGCCTGTTCGGCGAAAAGCGCCGCAGCGAGTTTGCTGCCACGGTAAACGGATCCGTCTACCGTACCGCTGCCGCCGCGCTCCTGGCCTCCAGTTTGATGATGGCGGCCGCGCTTCCTCTGATCGATCTGGTGTACAGACTGCCGCATGGGCACTTCGTTTTCGCTGACTCCCAAGCCACGGCAATTTTCTTTTTCTGGTTTTCGCTTTCGCTGGTTTTCTGGGCCGCACAAGGCCTCTACGCGCGCGCTTTTTACGCTGCCGGAAATACGCTTACGCCAATGGTTGCCAGCAGTCTCATCACGGTCGCATCTCTGCCAATGTATCGCGCCTTGTACCATGCATTTTCGGCTGTTGGACTCGCGCTCGCGTCCGACGTGGGAATCGCGGCCAACTGTCTGGCCATGGCGATCCTGGTGCACCAACGAAAGCTGGTTCCGTGGACCGGATTGCAATGGAAGGAATTGGGAAAAGCGACGATCACCGCAGTCGTGGCGGGCGTTTTGAGCTATCGAGTTGCCTCGGCCGTCATGGTAAACGGCAGCCGCATTGCGGACATCGAGGCTCTCGGCTTGATCGGAATCACATGGGGAGGAGCGGTGGCAGCAGGACTATGGCTCACACAATCTCAGTTGCCCGGCGATTTGCGTCGCCGGAAATCGCCAGTTGTGCCGCAAGCGGCCGAGAAGCAAGTAGAGGAACTGACTAAGGGAATTGTTCCGTAGCCAACGAATTTTCAGGTCTCAGGCGCCAACCCGAGACCTGACCATGAATAAACCTAGGCTCGTGCTGCGACAGCTTCGGTCGCAGTCGCCGGTGCTTTCACTTCTTCGCCATTCGGCTTCTGCCCGCCCTTGCGGATATCGATGCCGCCTTTGAAGAATGCGCCATCTTCAATCGAGATGCGAGCTGCGACCACGTCGCCGGTAAGCGATCCGTCGCTGCGGATATCGACACGATCGCTGGCCGTCAGATTGCCGCGCACTTTTCCCAGCACCACGATTTCGCGTGCATTGATGTTGGCCGATACCACCCCGTTGCGCCCGACAGTGACGCGATTGCCCGCGAGGTTGATCGAGCCTTCCACGCGGCCGTCGATATAAAGTGACTCGGAACCGGTCACTTCGCCTTTGATCACCAGCGATTTTCCGATCGTCGCCTGGTCCGCGGTAGTGGCCGCAACTGCCGTACGAGGCGCAGCGTTTACAGGCTCGCTCGGCGCAGACGTCACCGGAGTAGGAATCGAGGGACGTTCCGGCTCACCCGGCCGGGATGGCGTGGTAGAAGGCTGATTAGTGGGTTTCCACATGGTTGAAAAAATCCTTTCCTCACGAGTAGATGTTGATTAGGAGTCGAACCGCACTTTGGTGACCAAACGAATTCTACTCCGCCGACAGCCTCAAGTCTTGTGGAAATTCTGTGCTTTCTGTGCTTTTCGACCCTTTCGTAACTATGATGCGGTACCAGTCCGGGAAGGTCCAAAATGTAATTCCTCCCCGCATCGGCAGTTCTTATACTGCCGAACGCGAGTTCTGCAAAGACAGAAAGCACTTCACTGCGGGCGCCAGGTCATTTCCACGCGAATGGGAATTTCGTTTTTTACCGGCATAGTCAACAAAGTTGGCGGATCGATCTTGAAGTCCGTAAGTGTGGCTGGAATGGTTCCCGATATTCGGATTTCTTTTCCCCGGGTTAAAAGTTGGAAAGCGACATCTTTATACTGCGCGGTCTGGCCCGCGAATTGAATTTCCAGGTCGGCATGAACGGTTGCGGATGTGGCGGAAGACTCGGGCAGCCGCGTACGCACGGTGACCAGTGGAAACTGCGCACCGCGCGTGACCTGAAGCATATGTAGGTCGCGGTTGCTGTCACCCGAATCAAACGACTTCACCGGAACGGCGACCAAGAAATCGCATTGTCCGTCGTGACAGACGCCCTTTCCCTTGGCCGCATGGCTCACCCCTTCGGACTGATGCAGCGGGTGCGACACATGGTAAGTCAAGGTGCTTTGTTCGAGAATCCACTGGCTATCGCCATAAGCGAAGATTGGCAGCGCCGTTAGCAGAAAAATAACTAGTAATTTCTTATTCATAAATTTTCTTAGAACTTAAATGATACAGACACCAGCGCTGCCCCAAATGCGCCCGCAGTAACGATTGCCACCGGCCCGTGCGCGGAAGCGATTCCGTGAACCTTTTCGCCATTGCTCTTCTGGTCGAACGCCATGGCTCCCAGAATTGGCGTCAGAATCATTCCTGGACCGTGGATCCAAGCCATCGCCTTATGAAAACGGATGGGGCCGCGGGTCTCGGTTCCCGGCACTCTCGGCGCGCGGATTGCATAGTACGCGGTTATGAAATACAAAACGCCGGTAACACCGCCGAGAGCAACGTGCAAGTCGCGTGACGCCGCGCTTGTACTCCTGCCGCCAGCGCCCAGGGAGGTCACGACCGTGGCAATCAGAGGAACGGTCGTGATCAAACCCATTCGTTGATGGATCTTCAACATGTGCGTCCGTTTATCCAGCAGCGCTTGTTCGCGGGCATTCCCTTGAGTCTGCTCAGGAGAGATACCCAAATCAGAAAGTGAAGGCGCTGTGGTGTTACTGGACGGTGCGTGCGGCAGGTTTTGCTGGGGGGCTGGTTGGCCGTTGTTTTGTGGGCTCGCATCCGGAGTGTTGGTCTGAGCTGTCATGTACGCTGAGCTAACGAACAGAAAAACAAAAAGAGTGATGGAACTATTTCGCCAGTTCTGCAAACCGTTTCTCAACATACGCGAACCTTTCTTCTTAGAGATGTGCTGACGGCCCTTAATTATGATGCAGCAATGAAACCTGAGAGCAAAGCAGGTTTTTATTCTATGGCAAAGACCCTAGACAATAACTAACTGGTTCTGCGACTGCCATGTAGTTCTGTCGCGTATTATGATTTAGTCCAGTTAATCCGCGATCGTGGAAAGACTTTCCGATTCCGCCATTCTGAAAAAAATCGAACGCCAGCCCAAGGGCAGCGCCGGATTTAAGCAACTGGTGCGGGAACTTGGGCTTCATGGCCATGCTCGCCAGGAACTGTCTGAACTCCTGCAGCGACTGGCGAGCAGTGGTCAGCTGATGCAACTCGATTCCGACCGCTACGCGATTCCGAAGGACGCCAGAGGCAAGAACGCTGTAGTCGGAAGATTGAGCATGCATCGCGACGGCTTCGGATTTGTTACGCCCGATGCGTCCTCGCTCGACGAACGCCTTAGGGCGAAGCTCGCCGGAGACATTTTCATTCCCCCACCCGCGGTGGGCTCAGCCATGCATGGCGATCATGTGCTGGTAGAGATTGTCGCAATCCGTCCCGATGGCCGAGCCGAAGGCCGCATTGTTCGTCCCGTGGTACGCGCTCATAGTACGGTCGTCGGAATTTTTCATCGTGGCAATCGCGGCAACTACGTCACGCCATTCGACCAGAAAATCACGCAGCAAATCATCGTTCCGCCAGGGATGGAGTATCCAGAAGAACAAAGTAGCGCCGGCGTCTCGCCGGCCGGCCCGGGGGCGTCCCGCCCTCGGCAGAAGAAAAATGAGTCCATAGACAGAGTCCTCGGCAACGAGGCTGCCCGACGCACCGAATGGGACGATCTCGAAGGCGTAGTGGTAGATGTCGCAATCACTGACTGGCCCTCGGCCACACAGAATGCGCGGGGCAGAGTGGTTGAGATTCTCGGTTACCAAGACGACTTCGGTGTCGATGTCGAAATCATTATCCGCAAGTTTCATCTGCCGCATCGTTTTCCGCCGGAAGTTGTGGACGAAGCGCGCCGCATTGAACCCACAATTCCGGAGTCCGAAGCTAAAAGGCGCCGAGACTTCCGCGACCTGCAAATAGTCACGATTGACGGCGAAACTGCACGCGACTTCGATGACGCAGTCGCCGTGCGGCGAATCGAAAATGGAAATTTCGAATTACAGGTGCACATTGCGGACGTGGCGCACTACGTCACGCCTGATTCGCTCATCGATCAAGAGGCGCGCCTGCGCGGCACCAGCGTTTACTTTCCCGATCGCGCCGTGCCCATGTTGCCTCTCGAACTATCGACCGATCTCTGCAGCCTGCGCCCACAACTTGACCGGCTGGTGCAATCCTGCATTATGAAAATCGACCACCGGGGCGAGATTCTGGAGTATGAATTGTGCGAAGGCATCATCCGCTCCGCGGAACGCATGACCTACACCGATGTAAACGCGGTGCTTGAGGGCGATGTCGATAGACGAAAACGGTACGCGAGCTTAGTCGACAGCTTCGAGTTAATGCGCGATCTGGCATTGATCCTGAATCGCAAGCGTGAGCGGCGCGGTTCTATCGATTTCGATTTGCCGGAGCCGGTAATCGAGTTCGACGAATTCGGATTGATGAAAAGCATCGGCCGTTCGGAGCGCAATATCGCGCATCGCCTGATTGAAGAGTTCATGCTCTCGGCGAACGAATGCGTCGCCGAATATCTGGAAAGCCATCGCGTCGCTTCGTTGTACCGCGTTCACGAAAAGCCGGATGCCAAGCGAGTCTACGATTTCGAAGTCATTGCTGCCGCTTTCGGATATTCGCTGGGCGTAGGCCCGTTGCCGATTCAGAAGGTGCAATTCAAGTCCGATCGGCGGTCCAGTTACGGCACGGGCAAACGTCCACGCGAAATCGAAATCCCCAAAGAAGTTCACATTACGCCGCGCATGTATCAGAAGTTGACCGATAAAATTGCAGGCAAGCCGGAGGAACGAATCCTTTCTTACCTCATGCTGCGCTCCTTGAAGCAAGCGCGCTATTCGGAAGAAAACCTCGGACACTTCGCACTGGCCGCGAAAACCTACACCCATTTCACCTCCCCGATCCGCCGCTATCCCGACCTGATTGTGCATCGCATTCTGAAAGAAGTATTACGCGACTTGACTGATGGCGTGGCGCGGGCGGTCCTGTCTGAGAACGATGAGGACGCGCCGTCTCCCTGGTCCAAGCGGCGAGACCGCTCCGCACACCGCGAGTCAGTTACACCTCTGCTGGGTCCGATCTCGCTGGAAGAGCTTCACGACATCGCCGACGAATCCAGCCGTGCTGAGCGCCGCGCCGACGAAGCGGAACGCGACCTGATGGAGTGGAAAAAAGTAAAGTTCATGGAGAATCGGGTCGGCGACGAGTTCGACGGCCTGATCATCAGCGTGACCAAATTCGGATTTTTCGTCGAGCTTACCGATCTGTTCGTCGAAGGCCTGGTTCCGCTCGATTCGCTGACTGACGACCGCTATACCTATCATGAAACCACGCGCGAACTCATAGGCCAGCGCACCCGCAAGACTTACCGCTTGGGCCAAGAGATACACGTACTGGTGGATCGCATCGATCCGGTGGAAAAGAAAATTCAATTCGCTGTGGTAGAGGAAAAACCGCAGCGCCCGGCAAAGCGGAGACGAAAGTAGAATTCGCGGTGGAGGACGGGCGTCTCGCCCGTCCAAGCGGGACAAAGCCCCGCAGCGTTTTTCGATGTGCTGAAACCAAACGAAACAGCCTCCATAGTGTAAAATTCCTAAGTCAACCCCATCCGCTGCAGCTAGAGGCAGCGGGTTTCTATCCGTCGGGACGTGGCTCAGCCTGGTAGAGCACTCGCTTGGGGTGCGAGGGGTCGGCAGTTCAAATCTGCCCGTCCCGACCATTTTAGTTTCTGTCCTTCCTTACAGTGAGTTCGCGTCCTCGCGGTTCCCTCCTGACTGCGAACTGAATGTTGATCAACCCGCCCTTGTGATTACTCAGAAGTGCAAATGCACGAGCTCTGATCGTATGGAAGTTGTAGTATGCGGTCACTCACTTCTTGCAACATGTGGGACTCTGTAAGGTGCTCGAGCTCGGGCAAAGGCGCAAAAGGCTGGCCCGCGGTCACCGAGAGGACTTGCTATTTTGCAGGGGTAGCAAAACTGCATTCAGGAGAAGCAAATAATGCATAAACACTTTCGCAATATTTCGACCGCTCTCACCTTGACATGCCTGGTTCTGGGTTCAATGGTCAGCGCTCGCGCAGCAGACCAGCCAGCGGCAGCAAGCACTCCCTCAACTCATCACATCAAAACTGTATTCGTCATTCTGATGGAAAATCACAATTGGACTGGCGACGGCAACCTCGACATCAAAGGAAATCCTGCGGCTCCGTATATCAACAAGACCCTGTTGCCGATGGCTTCACATGCCGAACATTATTACAATCCGCCGGGCAATCATCCCAGCCTCCCGAACTATTTATGGCTGGAGGCGGGCACCAATTTTGGCATTTATAATGACGACCCTCCCAGCGTTGACCATCAAAGCACTACGAAACATCTTGTGACGATGATGGAAAAAGCGGGGCTTGCGTGGAAATCCTACGACGAGAACGTCAGCGGCAGGGTCTGCCCTCTAATTGACGGCGGTGGGAACGATTCCGACGGCGATCCGTACTACGCGGTTCGCCACGATCCATTTGTTTACTTTAATGATGTTACCAATGATCTGGACGAACACTCTGCGAACTGTATCAAGCACATTCGTCCCTACGGTGAATTGGCGCGGGATTTGAAATCCGGCAAGATGGCACAGTACAACTTCATAACTCCGAATCTCTGCGACGACATGCACGATGACTGCTCTGGAGATCCGATCGCGCATGGCGACCAATGGCTCGCCAAGAATATTCCCACGATTCTCAAGTCAAACGCCTATAAACAGGGTGGCGCGATCTTTATTACCTGGGACGAGGCCAATAGCGGAGATGGCCCCATCGGCATGATTGTTCTGTCGCCCTTCGCCAAGGGTCATGGCTACTCTAATTCGTTGTCCTACACTCACGGATCAACACTACGCACCGTGCAAGAGATTTTCAGCCTCAAGCCATTTCTCAACAATGCCAACCGAGAGAGAGACTTGAGCGACCTGTTCAAAGTCTTCCCGTAAGAATAGAGCTGCGCAACAAACAATCTACAACTGACTGCCTGGCGTACATGACGCGCCGGGCTTTTATTTTCGCGACAGACTGCTTCTGTAAAGTAATGTAAAAACCGAGTGAAGTATGGACATGAGGGTTTATTTTAGTAGTAGTTGGGAACTGGATTCTTAGATATTTCTCAGTGTCCGTTTTTGCGTTCCAGTCATCATTTGCTAGTCTAAGGACATCGTTTCACCGAATTGCAAGCTTAGGATTCGTGTCGCCGCTTCAACAGTGCATTCCCGACTTGAGCATGAGCGGGAGTTTAATCACAGGAGACGTATCCATTTGAAGAGTTTTTTTACCCGCTCTGTTCTTTGCTTTTCTATTGCAAACTTACTTCTGCTGAATTTGGCTGCTCAGCAATCGCCGCCTCCAGATGCGCCCGCATCGCAGCAGCCCCAGCCCACGGACAAAAGTAAAAGCCCTGACCAAAAATCTAGTGACAAGAATCAGGGCACCTCCAATGACCGGCTTTTTTACGCCCTGCCGAATTTTCTTACACTGGAAAATACTGGTAAAGTTCCTCCGCTAACGACGGCGCAGAAGTTCAAAGTTGTGACGCGTGGCTCCTTCGATTACATCCAGATTCCCTGGTACGGCGCACTCGCGGGCATAAGCCAGGCTGAAAACAGTGAACCCGGTTACGGGCAGGGTGCTGAAGGTTACGGAAAGCGTTTGGGAGCAGCTTTCGCAGATGGCACCATCGAAAACTACATGACTGGCGCGGTTCTGCCATCTTTGCTACATCAGGACCCTCGCTTCTTTCAAGAAAGCCAGGGCGGGTTCGTGCATCGCACGGGATACGCAGTTAGCCGAATCTTTATCACGCGCTCCGATTCTGGGCATCAGCAATTTAACTTCTCCGAGATCGTTGGTAGTGCAATGTCGGCTGCGATATCGACGTATAGTTACCATCCAAAAGGCGATCGCAACCTGCCGAACACTGCCAGTGTCTGGGGGACGCAGGTCGGCTACGACACGATTACCATCGTGGTGAAAGAGTTTTGGCCTGACATTCGGCGCAAGATGAGCAAGAAGAAACAGTACGCCTCCCAATGACCTCAATCCTTCGGGTTGCTGGATTACAATCGCTCAGTCCTGTTTAAAACCAATCATGTTTCAACCTGATCTGCTGCGCGACAAACGCATTCTCATCACTGGTGGCGGCACCGGCTTGGGCAAAGGCATGGCCCACCGTTTTCTGGAGCTCGGAGCCAGCGTTTACATCTGTGGCCGCCGTCGCCAAGTCCTATCCGAAGCAGAAGCAGAGTTGGGCCGCGTGGCGCCGAACAAAATTCAATCTTTCCCCTGCGATGTTCGCGACCTCGCGGAGGTTGAAAAAATGATCGAGACCATTTGGAATGCGGGCCCGCTCGATATCCTCGTGAACAACGCAGCGGGAAACTTTTTGGCCCGCACGGAAGAACTTTCTCCGCGCGCCTTTGAAGCCGTGCTCGGCATCGTGCAGACGGGCACAATCAACGTCACCATGGCTTGCGGCCGCAGATGGCTAAAAGAAGCTCACGCAGGAACCGTCCTAAATATAGCCGCAACCTATGTATCGACCGGATCAGCGTACGTGGTCCCCTCCGCCATGGCCAAAGCCGCAGTTGTAGCGCTGACCCGAAGTCTGGCCGTTGAATGGGGAGACCGCGGTATTCGCATGAACGCTATCGCTCCTGGACCGATTCCCACGGAGGGAGCTTTTTCCCGCCTGCTTCCGCGGCCGGAACTCGAAGAATTCGCCCGGCAGCGAAATCCTATGCGCCGCTTCGGCAGCGTAGAGGAATTGGCGAATCTGGCAGCCTTCCTGGTAAGCGACGGTTCTAGCTACATCAATGGCGAAGTGGTAGTGATGGACGGCGGCGAACAGTTACAAGGCGCAGGCGAATTTACCAGCTTGGGAAGATTGTTAAGCGAAGACGAATGGAAGTTGATGAAGCCGGTCAAGCCAGCGAAAAGCGATCAGTAACTATTCCGCAAAATCTCACTCACGCGGGCGTCGGCATCACCAGCCACTTGAGCAGCATGTTAACTACGGTGAGCACGATCCCACCGACAAACGCGGCTCCGAAAGTTCCTATATGAAAACCAGGCACGAATGCCGAAGCCAGTTCCAGCATGATGGCATTAATTACAAACCAGAAAAGTCCGAAGGTAAGTATGGTGAGCGGGAAGGTGATGATCTTGAGGAATAGGCCGATGGTCGCGTTGACCAAGCCAATGACAACAGCTGCAATCAGCGCCGCGCGGGCGCCATCGACATAAAACCCGGGCACCACCCGCGAGGTGATCCAAACCGCCAGCGCCATGACCGCCCAGTGCAAAAGCATTCGCAGCACAGGACACTCCTCTCGTCTGCAAACCGACTATAAAGCCGCAAGCCTCGAACTAGCAACCTAGCCATGCCTCATGGAGCTAGAAATTCAAGATGCGAAGCCGTAGCCCAGAAATCGGCCGGATTTTGTAGCGCCCCCATCTTGGCGGCCCGAAGGCGGGCGAACGCCCGCCAGCCGGCGAGACGCCAGCGCTACAAAGGATAGAATTTAAGCATGGTCCGCAAGACCAACGCCGCGCGCCTTCTTGATCAACTTAGAATCAGCTATGAACTGCGAGAATACGAGGTCGATCCGGACGACCTGGCAGCCGAAAGCGTTGCGGCAAAAATTGGATTACCCGCCGAGCAGGTGTTTAAGACTTTAGTTGCGCGCGGTGACCGCAACGGAATCTGCATGGCCGTAGTCCCCGGAGACGCAGAACTTGATCTCAAAGCTTTGGGCTCGGCTTCCGGTGATCGCAAAATTCAATTGACTGCGGTCAAGGAACTGCCAGGCCTTACGGGCTACATTCGCGGCGGGGTAACGGCCTTGGCAGCCAAGAAAGATTATCCAGTATATGTGGACGAGACCATCGAACTCTTCGACGTGATCTCGGTCTCAGCCGGTCTTCGCGGAATGCAAATCCTGATTGCGCCAGGCGACTACCTGCGGGCGACCAAAGCCACTACCGCAGCGCTCGCCCAGAGCAAGAAAGCAGTGTAGGCGCGGGCCTCCTCGCCCGTGCGACGGGTCTCGACCGTTCTTCTAAATTCTTTAGAACCAGCGCGGTCGCAATAGGTTAAGCACGCCCTAAAGTTATGTGCGGAGCCGCCGATAATCCCAGATAACGGTAGGTTGAAGGAGGAATATTATGGCAACTCCAATAGCTGGAGGAACCAATTTCGACTTTGGCGCCGCCCCGCAAGCCGCCGCAGCGCAGCCACAGACAACCAATAACGCACCCACTGCACCAGCCAAACAAGCCAGCAAAATTGACACTACAGCGTATACAGTGAAGCTTTCGGAAGATGCGCAAGTCCAGCTTTTGAACGCGCAAGGCCACTCAGTTTCACAAATTTCCGCCATCACTGACTTGTCCACTCAAGAAGTCGATAGTTACCTGGGGATAACGCAAACGGCTCCGGCCACTAGTTCTAGTGAGTAAGTTTCGTTTTTCCGCTGGGTCTTGGCGGGCGTCGAAGCGGATGAGTTCGGCCTCGGGGGAGCGCCGGGCTCAGGAGGCGCCCGCCGTGGCCTTACTTTCCAGGCCTTCAAAAACGTCTTCGGCGCGCTGTAGCGCGTCTTGCACGTTATCGCAAATATTTTCGGGGCCGATTACATCTTCGAATTCGGCTTGCCGGATAAGCTTTGCCGGTTGTTCTCGAGCGCCGCAGAGAATCAACGTACGCTTGGTCGCATGCAACTCACGCGCCACTTCTTCCAGCGCAAATAAACCGGTGGCGTCGATTGCCGTCATGTTGCGTAAACGCAGAATGACCACCGGAGGTAATTCATGGATATTGTCGATGATCGTCGAGACTTTGTCCGTCGCGCCAAAGAGGAACGGTCCATGAATACGGAATATAGTCGCATAGTACGGAATGTCTTTGTCCTGCAAAATGTGCACGCGTCCATCTTCAACATAGTCGTCTGTGACTTGAGATACGGTGGTCGTGTTCGCTACTCGCCCAATGAAGAGCAATGCCGCCAGAATCATGCCCGCCTCGACTGCGACGGTGAGGTCGGCAAACACCGTGAGCGCAAACGTGACCAGCCAAATGCTTATATCGGTTTTGGTGAGTTTTAGCAGTTGGGGAATCTCGCGCCACTCGCCCATGTTGTAGGCGACGATCAATAAAATGGCGGCCAGTGCGGCCATCGGAATATAGCTGGTCAGGCGCGCGGCGAAGAGAAGGACGGATACCAAAGTAAGCGAGTGAATCATTCCCGCAACCGGAGTCTTTGCCCCGGATCGAATGTTGGTCGCGGTGCGTGCAATCGCGCCCGTTGCAGGCAAACCGCCGAACATTGGTGAAACAATGTTGGCTACGCCTTGCGCCATCAATTCAACATTAGGATTGTGGTGGTCATTGCTCATCCTGTCGGCCACCACGGCTGACATCAACGATTCAATCGCGCCCAGCATGGCGACCGTGAATGCTGGACCCAGCAACCCGTGAATGAGATCGGTGCGAAAATGCGGAATGGCAAAGTGAGGCAGGCCGCTGGGGATTCCTCCGAAACGTGTGCCAATCGTCTCAACTGGAAGTTTGAATGCGACCACCGCGATGGTGCCCGCGACCATCGCGACGATGGGTCCGGGAATGCGATTCGAAAACGCTCGGCACGCCAGCAGCGTTACCAGTGTTCCGACGCCGAGAACTGTCGCCGCATACGACAAGGTATGAAAATTAGCCGCGAGGGTTTCCATGCGCAGCCAGAAAACTCCCGGAACTTTGTCGATCTTCAATCCAAAAAAATCTTTGATCTGGGTACTCGCAATCAAAACCGCGATTCCGTTGGTGAAACCGATCACGATCGGTCGCGGGATAAACTTTACTGCCGTGCCCATGCCCGTAGCGCCAAGAATGATGAGCAGGACGCCGGCCATCATCGTGCACATGAACAGGCCGTCTATGCCGTGCACCGCGACAATCCCGGCTACCACCACTACAAATGCGCCAGTCGGTCCGCCGATTTGCGTCTTTGATCCGCCCAATGCGGAAATCAGGAATCCAGTCACCACGGCGCAATAAATTCCCGCTTGCGGAGTCAGGCCGGATGCAATGGCAAACGCCATTGCCAGAGGCAACGCCACCAATCCGACGGTTACGCCCGCGATTAAGTCGTGCAGGAATTTATTCAGGCTGTAATCGCGCAGGCAAAGAATGGACGCAGGCAGCCAGCGCTCTTCTAAGTTTGAAATGACTGATGTTGTGGCCAGGAGACACGCTCCATTGACCCCTTGATTATGACAGCCGCAAGCTTGGTCTCCAGCCATTTGTGCGGCACGGAGGTACTACGACGCTTTTATTTGCTGTGAGTGGTGGCGTGGGAACCCAGTCGTATGTGGGGGCGGGCGACTCGCCCCTTCGGGCAGAGCAAAGAGCTCCGCAGCGCCGAGATCGGAAATAGTTATTCCTCTGAATCGCCCGTGCAGCCCGCGCTAAAACAAATTCCACAAAAACTGGTTGTAGACGTCGTGGTGATACTGAACTTCCGGAGCCTTTACGAACGTGCCCAGCAGCCGCGGACAGCGATCCGCCGAAGCCTGCTTCAAATCCGCATAGCGGGCCTTTACATCTTCGCCCAGCAATTTCGTTGTCCAATCCGCATTGCGAAAGTTCGCCAGGGCGTCATAGATGTTATCCGGCAAGAAGCGCTGCGCCTGGCGCAGGTTCTTGATTTTCGCCGTATCGCCGTCAAGTCCGGTCTTGAAAATCGACAGCATCACCAAGTATGGATTCGCGTCTGGAGAAACCGAGCGAACTTCCACCCGCATGCTTTTCTCGTTGCCGATCGGAATGCGAATCATCGATCCGCGGTCGGTGGGCGATGCTTTGATCTGATTTGGCGCCTCGAAATGCGGGTCCAGGCGGCGATAAGCATTGACGCTGGCATTCAACAACAGACAGAGATCGTTGCCGTGGGTCAGAATTCGATCGATAAATTCCCACCCGATTTTGCTCAGTTTCTCTTCACCTTTAGCATCCCAGAACAAATTCTTGCCGCCCTTGCTGATCGAGACGTTGGTGTGCATCCCACTGCCATTCACGCCCACCACTGGCTTAGGCAGAAAGGATGCGGTGCAACCCATTCGAGTCGCAACCTGACGGCAGATCAGCTTGTAAAGTTGGATCTGGTCGGCCGCAGCCACCACTTCGCCGTAGCCATAATTGATTTCGAACTGCGAAGGCGCAACTTCAGGATGATCTTTTTCGTTTTGAAAGCCCATGCTGCGCTGCACTTCCGCCGTGGTATCGATGAAAGTGCGCAACACGTCGCCCGGCAGCGAATGATAGTAGCCGCCGGTATTCACGTATTCAAACTTCCCGGTTTCGTGATAGCGCCGCTCCGCGTCCGGCCCCTGAAACAGGAAGCCTTCAATTTCGTTGGCTGCGTTTAGCGTGTAACCGTGTTTCTTGTTCAGTCCCTCCGCATAGGTTTTTAGAATGCCGCGGATGTCGGCGCTATACGGCGTACCACCCTTATCGATCACGTCGCCGAAGACCAGTACCTTGCCGGGTCCGAAAACGTCGGCTGGGCCCCAGTAAAACGCGCCCCAGTCAATTCCCAGACGAAGATCGCTCTCCCGCTGCGCCGTAAAACCGCGGATGGAAGACCCATCGAAGGTGAGATTGTCCCAGCTCTTGATCAGAAATTTCTTGTCATAATCGAGCATGTGCAGGCGGCCTTCGAGGTCGCTGAACAAGACGGTTACAGCCTTGATGCGTTTCTCTTCGCTGAGGTATTCGAGCCGCTCCTCTTGGATCTTTTGCATGGGAACGCGATTCTGGCGCTGTTCCTTCGCGTTCAGGTTCATCTCTTCCAATTCGTCGTACGGGATAGCCAAAAAATTTCGCAGTTCAGTAGGCATGAATCTCCTTGTAAGTTTTGCGACGAAACTCAGGTATGTTTCGGGGAATGATCAGAACAGGTTAGGGTATCGCGGACTCCTGCCGGCTGCCAATCAAAAAAGCTTATGACAAAGATTAAAGGAATCTATTCGTCGTGTGCTTACCTGGTGTGGGGACAGCCGCCTCGGCTGTCCGGTCGAGCAAAGCTCGACTCGCTCTGCGACCTCGGAGCCCGCACTCTCTGTACAATTTCTAGGTCCTGGTCTGCCTCGAAGGATTCGCAATGAATATCGTCTTGAACGAAGTCGAAGCCAGAGTGCTCGGCTCACTGGTCGAAAAGGATGTCACCACGCCGGATTACTACCCTCTTTCGCTAAACGCCTTGGTCAACGCCAGCAACCAGAAAAACAATCGCGACCCAGTAATGACTCTTGATGAAGATACGGTCCGGCAAGCGCTGGATACTCTCCAGGCAAAACGGCTCGCCGGTCCAACCAGCGGCGCCGACAGCCGCGTGACTAAATACGAACATCGCCTGCAGGAAGTTTTCAATTTTACTCGTGGGGAAACTGCCATTCTCTGCGTGCTGCTGTTGCGAGGCCCGCAAACCCCCGGCGAACTTCGCGGACGCACCGAGCGCATGCATCGTTTCGAAGATTTGACCGAGGTGCAATCCAGCTTGCAGCGCCTGATGCAGCGTGATCCAGCCTTAGTCAGAGTTCTTGCCAGACAGCCCGGAACCAAAGAGTCTCGTTACAAGCATCTGTTAGCTGGAGACGCGGAAGATGCGCCAGATGTGGCGCGGGCGGCTACGCCCGCGTCCGTCTCCGGCGACCTAGCCGATGTCGACCGCATAACTCGCCTGGAGGAAGAACTAGCCGATGTAAGAACAGAAGTTGCCGACATCAAACAACAATTCGCCACTTTCCGAAAGCTGTTCGAGTAGTTGTGGGACCGGGACTCACACCGGTCAGGCGTGCAGCGCCGCAGTTTTAGCTGAGAGCTGACAACTGGCGGCTGACCGCTTGCTTCTCCATCATGTCCGGAATCGTCACAAATTCGTACCCTTCAGACTTGTACCGGGAAAGGACGTGAGCTGTGGCGATGACAGTCTGTGAGCGATCCGCGCCAAACGCCGCATGGCTGCCATCGTGTAACAGAACCACATCGCCGCCGAGGACTTGCTGGCCGATTTTGCGCTCGACGTACTCCGCAGGCTTTCCTTTCCAGTCCCACCCGGTAACGCTCCACATCACCGGCTCCAGGCCAAGCGCGCGTGCAATGCGTAGAGTCCCCGGCCGGCGTCCCCCAAATGGAGGACGGAACAGCCGCGAATGCTCTCCCACCGCATCACTCAACGCCTGCTCGCATGCCGTTAATTCCGTTCTCGTTTGTCCCGCCGTTGCGAAGATCAGATTGGGATGGTTAAAAGTATGATTACCAACCACGTGCCCAGCGCTTATTAACTCGCGTGCAATGTCCGGGCGTTGTTTTACAAAGCGGCCGATAAGAAAAAAAGTCGCCTTCACATCGTACCTGGCCAGCACTTCCAGCAAACGGAAAGTGTATGGGTCGTTGGGACCATCGTCGTAAGTAAGAGCCAGTTGCTTGGAGCGGGCCCGCAGCCCAGTGAAGGTTCGCCCATACCACTGGCCTCGCGGCGCCATGCACTGACAGCCTGCGGCGGCAGCGGCCACAGCCACACCTGCACCGAGAACGAAGCTCCCCATAATGCCGCGATTGTAAATTGTTTTCTGTGCCGCTGGGTGTCGGCGGTAAGAGGGGTTACTCTTCCCGCAATTGCGTTCGCAGCTCAGCCGGGATATCCTGCCATTCGAAGTTCGAGTCCTCTACCTCATGGCCAACCTTTTCGAACTGCCCCGCTACATTGCCGTTGAAGGTCCCATACGCGTCGGGAAAAGCACACTGACGCGGATTCTAGCCGAGCGCCTGAACGCACAGCGTGTAATGGAAGCCGACGATAATCCTTTTCTCCGCGCGTTTTACGACGGCGAGCGCGGCGCTGGTTTCCAGGCCCAATTCGCTTTTCTCATCCGCCGCTTTGAACAGTTGCGCGCCCTCGACCTCGGACCGCGCTCGCAGAAATCCGTAGTCACCGACTTCGTCTTTGAAAAAGATAAGCTGTTCGCGTGCCTCAATCTCACTGACCAGGAACTCGAAACCTATAATCGCTATTACAATCATTTCCGCGAACAACTCCCCACGCCCGACTTGGTGATCTATCTGCAGGCCACTCCTGAGGTGCTGAAAAAACGTCTGAAGAAAAAAAATGCGCCAGGGGAGAAGGCCATCAACGAGGAATATCTCGAAGAGGTAATCAAAGCGTACGAGCACTTCTTTTTCCATTACAGCTCGTCGGATCTGTTGATTGTCAACACCTCCGAGATTGATTTCGTGGAACGCAACCAGGACTTGCAAGAGTTGTTGCGAAAAGTTTCTGCGCCGATTAAGGGAACGCAGTATTTCCTGCCGCTGGGAAATCAGGAGGCGGCCAGTGCCTAGCCACGCACGACAAGCCGAGCTTCAATGTTTTTGCCGGCGCGCGGTCTTGTGGAACATGCGCGAATCGTAGCTGAGTGGCTCTGCTCGATTAATTGTTATCTGCTTGAACTCGGAGTGCTGCGGATTGATCAGCCAGTTGCTCTCCCTCACAGCCAACGCGGAAGGGACGAGCAGCACGCAGTTCTTCGCCTTGCTCACGAACTCGTCACCAATCTGGGCAAGCCTGGGCGGAGCGGGAACATCCCGCCAATTCGCTGCCAGGATGCTGGCTTCAACGCGTTCGCGAGACAGGCTCTCTGGAACCTCTGCGGTGGCCAACACTAAGTCGTCCGGTGCGTCCTCTGGATCCAGATGAACAAAATACTCCAGCATGGCGAGAGACTGATGTTCAGAGGCATAAGCCAGGCGAGTTCCGGGGCTTAACCATCGCCCGCCGTACCGGTAAGCTCCCTCACCGTCGAATGGAGCGCGGGCGTACGCCGCACGCAGCACGCGGAAGACTCGCGTCAACTGATGCCGCCATACGCAATCCGGCCCAGCAGATTTTCCACCTGGCGGGCGCCGAACTCGGTGTCAATCGCGGCGATAGGCGCAATTCCACCCAAAGTGCGATTCGTGCGCTTGAGCCATCGGTTTGCTCGTGCGGCGTCTCCCAAGCTTTCGCGGGCCAGCGCGAGAAGCCGGGCGAGCCGGTACAGCCGGTCAGATTCAAACCGCGCCAGCCGGCCGCGCCGCCGCCGCTGCAAGCTGCGCGCAGAGAGGTCCAGCGCATCAGCCAGCTCTTTGAGGGTCAAGCCCGCCGCCTGCATCAGTTCCTCGAGCACCGCGTGCGGAAAACCCTCACGAATCGCCTCTTGCAGATCCCGGTCGTTCATCATCGTCCGTCCCAAGGTTCGCTCTCCGCCCAGCTCCCGTACCACCGATTGCAGTTCGCTTGCCATTTGTCGTCAATGATAGAGACAAATGGCGTGAATCGTCAAGTGTCCGAACCAGCGCGAATCCCCCAGATCGTCGACCCCTCAGATTTTCGATTGCACATTCATTGCAGGGTTATTACAATTGTAATAACTAGGAGATGTGCCATGGTTGAATTAAAAGTACGCAAATTCGGCAACTCTCTCGGAGTTGTCCTACCCAAGGAAGTGATTGGCCGTCTCCAGACGCGAGACGGGGAGCGGCTTTTTCTGATTGAAGCCGCGGATGGTGACTACCGGCTTACACCGTACGACCCCGCATTCGAGAAGAAAATGATGAAGGCTGAACAGATCATGGCTCGCTATCGCCATACGCTTCACGCGCTGGCAAAGTGAAAACGCGCAGTGGGACTAAGAAAGAACCGCTCTGGATCGAGGAACGCGACGTACTGGCCATACATGACCGCCTCTTAGCCAGCCACGGCGGGGCGCCGGGATTGCGCGACCGTGGACTTCTGCAATCTGCTCTAACCCGTCCCCGCCAACATCATGCCTACGCCGACTCTCGCGACATTATCGCCATGGCCGCTCTTTATACGGCCGGCATCGTCGGCAACCATCCTTTCGTCGACGGCAACAAGCGAACCGGTTTCGTGATTGGCGTTCTGTTTCTTGAACTCCACGGCTTCGTCCTTAAGGCCAGTGAGGAAGATGCTACCCGCGCCGTCTTTGATCTTGCGGCAGGCACGCTCGAAGAAACTGCATTTGCCGCGTGGCTGCGCCGCAACGCCAAACGCCGCCGAGCACGCTAGAAGCCGAACCGAGAAGGCGATTGCACACTTCAAGGCAAGGAAGAATCAGCTAGAATAACTGAATCAGGATTGCCATGACTGACGACACCATCGAAATCTCACCGGGCTCGCGCTTTAGAGCCGCTATGGCACTGGCGATTGTTGCGGACGCGCTTCAAATTGTCTTTCTTCCCCTATTTGCCGAAGGTGGTTTCTCGCCCGCTGACGACATCCTGGATGTCGGTGTGGCTGCGGCACTGGTTCACCTGCTGGGATGGCACTGGGAATTTCTGCCGTCGTTTCTAGTCAAACTTGTGCCCGGAGTGGATCTGGTTCCGTTCTGGACGATTGCGGTGGTAAACGTTTACCGGAAATCCAAGCGCAACGCGATCATCGAAGAAGAGGCTCGCAATGAGCATCCGGCGCTGCCCGGCCCGCAAGCGCCATATATCCGCTGACAAGGGCAAGCACGAAAGTCGCTGGCAAACCGAGTGCCAACTATTTGTGCACCCCCCCTTGCCAAGAAGACGTAATTTCCCTAGGATTCGGATTGAAAGCCGACCTGCGAAGTTGGTGATGGTGGTAACCGATTTTTGAACCAACACCGAATGAACGGGGGCCTGACTCGTACAAGTAGATCCGGTGTGCGATGCTCCGTCATGCGGAGATGCCTAAAGGGTCGCGGCGGGTTCCCAACGTCTACCGACGGGTTCATTCTCGGCCCAACACACGGCTAGGTGGGTCGGCTTGCTTTCTCTTCTGCTACACTGGCGGCGACTAATTCTCAGCGCTTAGCATCTAACAAACAGTGTTTCCCAGACTCTTTCATATTGGCAACTTCAGTTTGCCCACCTACGGGCTTCTTGTCTCGTTGGGCGTGCTGACCGGACTGTGGATCAGCGTGCGCAATTCTGAGAAGCAGGGAATCAACGGCGACGACGCCTGGAATTTGGGAATCCTCGTGGTGCTTTGCGGAATCGTGGGCGCAAAGATTCTTTACATTGCCTATGACTGGGGCTACTACCGCGCGCATATGCGCGAGATTTTCAGCTTCGGCACTTTGCAAGCGGGCGGCGTTTTCTCAGGAGGGCTGATTGCGGGATTTCTGGCTGCGGCCTGGTATGTCCGCAAGCAACATATGCCTGCGCTGGCCACCTGTGATGCCTTCGCTCCCGGGTTGGCCTTTGGACACGCGATCGGACGCCTGGGCTGTTTTGCCGCAGGTTGCTGCTACGGAAAACCAACCACGCACTTCTGGGGTGTGACGTTCACCAATCCTATCGCCCAAGCCTGGGTAGGGACGCCGCTAGGAGTTTCGTTAGAGCCGACACAACTTTTTGAATCGGCTGTCGAGTTGGCGAATTTTTTTATCTTGATGTGGCTATTGAAGCACAAGAAGTTCGACGGACAAGTAGTTGCAGCTTACTTCTTACTTTACGGCGTGGCTCGCTATTTTCTTGAGTTCCTGCGCGACGATCCAGGACGCGGCTCTGTGTTCGGCGGAATCATGAGCGGAACCCAGCTGATTTCGATTGGCCTGGTCCTGCTGGGTGGACTGATCTGGTGGCTGCGGCCGGGGATGAAGGCTCTGCCGGCGAAAGCTTTGCGGTAATATTTTTTCACAGAGAAGAACTTAGTTCTTCGTCTTTGTGCTCGCAGTGACGACGATCGCGGTATTCTGGGCGAGGACTACTTTCGCCGCCTGTGCAAACATTCCCCAAACATTTCATCGCCGCGCCTGAAGATGCGCGTAAGCGGCTAGACCAGTTCCTGGTCAGTCAGATTGCTGATGCCAGCCGCGCTCGCGTCCAGCAGTTGATCGACGAACAAAAAGTGCTGGTGAATGACGGCGTGGCGAAAGCTTCCTTGCGATTGCGCGGCGGCGAACGAATAGTCATTCTTGCCGACGTGAAGTTGCCGCCTTTGCGCGCTCTAGCTGAGAACATTCCCCTGGACATCGTCTACGAGGACGATGATTTAGCAGTAGTGAACAAAGCTGCGGGAATGATGGTGCATGCTGGAGCGGGCGCAACCGAGGCTGAGCGCAATCGGGGTACGCTGGTGAATGCGCTGCTGCATCGATTCGGGGAGATGTCGGGCGTTGGCGGGGAGTTGCGGCCGGGCATCGTCCATCGTTTGGATAAAGCCACGAGCGGGCTGATCGTGGTCGCGAAAAACGACGACGCGCATCGAAAGCTGGCGGCCCAGTTCGCCCGGCGAGTAGTCAAGAAAAAGTATATTGCCTTGGTGCACGGTTGGATAAAGCTCGATCGCGGGACGATCAGCAGCAGCATAAGCCGCGACCACGTGCGGCGGACAAGAATGACTACACAACGCTCCGGTGGGCGCGAAGCCATCACGCACTACACCGTGCGGCGAAGGATCAATGCGGATTATGGAAAATTCACTCTGTTGGAGTTGCGGATCGATACTGGGCGAACCCACCAGATCCGGGTGCATCTGGCTTCGTTGCGGCATCCAGTCGTCGGCGATACGCTCTACGGCGCGCCACGGGTGCTGACTGCGAAGAACCAAGCCGATATTTCCCTTCCCAGAAACTTCCTCCATGCGGCTGAGTTGCAGTTGCAGCATCCTCGGAGTGGTGAGGCGTTGTCGTTTGCCCAGACGCTTCCACAGGAACTGCAAAGATTCTTGGAAAGCCTTGGTTCTGAGTAAGGTTGGATTTCCAATTGACTTATCCTTGGCTTTCACAACAAAGTTGTTCCGAAAATGGAACAACAATCAAATGGTTCTTGTTCTGGTCAACAGGTAGTGTAAAAAAGTATCGCTCCACGAAGCGGGGCCCTGCATTAAGCTCTCCCCATCCAGTGTGTAAGGGCTCCGCTTTTGTTCTACCATGTGGATTTATCCAGTTCTCCCTGACCAGTTGGCGCTATAATTCGGCTTGTTGGAGGTTACCTATGCAGATTTCATGCCTCCTGGTGATTTTGATGTGGGGTTTGGTCTCGGTTTGTGAGGCCAGCGACTCGGCGCGGCAAAGTTCCCCTTCCCCAGCGGCCGCCAATTCTTCTAGCGCAGATTGGTTCAATCCTTCCGCGATTGCCGGCTACGATTCGATCAACCTGCCTTCCACAGATCGGCCTGATCGACAGTATCGCGGTTTCGACTCGGCATCCGACGGAGATGTGTTCTGCTTGAAGATGCATGTTTTTGAGATGAAACGGGAGAGCCCGCACTCCGATGTCGTCGAACCGGACGGGCAATCGACCTGTCAGCGTGCATCGAAATATAGTGTGAAGATGGCGGAGGAACCGACCAAGGCTCCGTCGCGTTGAGTTCGGACGCGGTCAGGCGAGTCTCGGCGGTTGTGGGGACGGTCGTTTTCCTTCTGATTGCGCCGGGGACCGTGGCAGGACTTGTACCTTGGTGGATTTCTCGCTGGCACATTCGCGCTCCGCTTCTGCATTTTTCTCCTTTTAGATGGCTGGGAGTTTTGCTGATACTGGCGGGTGTTCCCTTGCTGTTGGATTCTTTTGCCCGTTTTGCACTCAAGGGCCTGGGAACGCCGGCGCCCATTTTCCCCACGCGGCATCTGGTGATCAGCGGGCTTTATTGCTATGTACGGAATCCCATGTACCTGACGGTCGTAGCGGTAATCCTGGGCCAGGGATTGCTGTTTGGGGACGCACGGGTTCTGGAATACGCCCTGATTCCGTGGCTGGCTGCCCACCTGTTTGTTGTGTTCTACGAGGAGCCGACGTTGCGCCGGACTTTTGGACCGGAGTATGAAGCCTTTCGCGCCAATGTTCCGCGTTGGATTCCCCGCTTAAGCGCCTGGCATGGCGCTGAGCGTTATTCTGTCTGATGAATTATTCTGCGTGACCTTTCCTTCCGGCAATCGTTTATATAGTTAGAGGCGCGATGGTCCTTCGAGCACCGGCATCGAAGCGGTCCCCGGAGCGGGCGGAGGAACGCCTGCTGGTCGAGGCTGCGCAGAAGGATACTAGCCGGTTTGCCGAACTCTACGAGATCAACTTTGAACGCGTTTATACGTTTATCGCATGGCGGGTGGGTGATCGCGATGCCGTAGAGGACTTGACCTCCGAGGTATTTCACAGGGCGCTCACCAACCTTCATCGTTTCGAATGGCGAGGCGCCCCCTTTGCGTCGTGGCTATTCAGGATCGCGGCAAATGCAATTGCGGATAAGGCGCAACGTGGGGGAAAAGAATTAGCTGTGGATGAACCTCCAGAGATGGCAGAAGACGCGACGGTCCTAGCTGATCTTGAGGGAGTGGAGCGTCGGGCGCGGTTGTTTCGTTTGGTCGAGCAGCTTCCTGAAGATCAGCGGCGGGTGATCGCGATGCGATTTGCGGAGGAGAAAAGTATTCGCGAAATCGCGGAGGCGTTGGGACGCACTGAAGGTGCGGTGAAACAGTTGCAATTCCGGGCCTTGCAGGGTTTGCGGGCGAAGATTAAAGGCGGGGAACCACAAAGGGCACGAAGTGTCACGAAGGGAAAAAAGAAGTCGGTTGGTAAAGATGCCTAAGCGCAACTTGATCGAACAACTCGACGAAGCGCTGCAGGGAGTGATCGATAATCCCAGCGCGTCTTTGCCGCATGGGAAAGCCCGAGTTAGCGTACTGATCCGCATCGCCGCTGAGTTGCGCAATTTGCCGCGGGCAGATTTCAAACTGCGTTTGAAACATAATTTAGAAAGGAGTATTTCTATGCCGACCACAACAGTGCAAGCGACTGCAACTCCCACCATCGCAGCTCCGAGGCTGACCTTCAAGGACGCGGCGAAGGCAATCGAATTTTATAAGAAGGCTTTCGGAGCCAAGGAAAGCATGCGCTTCGAGATTGAAACCGGAATTCCTCATGCCGTGCTTTTGATCGGGGATTCTGTGATTATGTTGGCCGATGAGTGGCCGGAAGGAGGACGCTACAGCGCCGAGACGCTGGGCAGTTCGCCAGTCAGCATGTCCATCCAGGTTCCAGACGTGGATGCCTTCGCCGAGCACGCTCTGGCCGCTGGAGCCAAGCTGGTAAGGCCGATTGCGGATCAATTTTATGGATACCGCGAGGGAACCTTGCTCGATCCATTCGGATATTCGTGGGCTGTGTCCACGGTGAAAGAGGAGATGTCGGTGGAAGAGATGCACCGGCGCTTCCGGACGATGATGAAAGAAGAGAAAGCCCAGAAGTCCACAGTAAAAGCGATTCCTGAAGGCTACCGCACGGTGACGCCTTACATGATCGCGGCGGACGGTCCAGCGCTGATGGATTTTGTGAAGCAGGCGTTCGGTGCCGAAGAGATGTTCCGAACGGTAGGATCGGCCGGCGGACTGCACGCCGAAGTACGCATCGGCGATTCGATGCTCATGCTAGGCGGCGGCATCCCCGGGCACGAATTCCGTTCGACAGCGAATATCCATGCGCTGCACCTCTATGTGTCAGATTGTGACGCGGTTTATAAACGCGCGCTGGCGGCGGGAGCCGCTTCGATCGATGCGCCTAAAGATCAGGAATACGGCGAGCGCTCAGCCAGCGTGAAAGATCCGGCGGGGAACTTGTGGTATATCGCTACCAGCCAGGGTGAGACTTACATTCCTAAAGGACTGAACAACGTTAATGTGTATATGCATCCGCTACGAGCGGAGCCAATCATCAACTTCTTGAAGCGCGCTTTTGGGGCGCGGGAGGTCGCGAAATACGCTTCGCCCGACGGTGTGGTTCATCACGCTGAAGTACGCGTCGGGGATTCGATGGTCGAGATGGGCGAGGCGCAGGGGAAATATCAGCCTATGCCGACGATGTTCTATCTGTACGTGCCCGATTGCGATGCGGTCTACCAGCGCGCCTTGCAGGCGGGTGCCACTTCAATTGCCGAGCCAGTGGACCAGCCTTACGGCGACCGCAGCGGGGCAGTGAAGGATGCCTTCGGCAATCAGTGGTATATTGCAACACACATCAAGGATGTAACGCCGTAGACCTTGCAAAACGGAGTACGCAACAGATGAACCTGCGAAGACTAAGCCTGATCGCGCTTCTGGCGGTCGGCTTTGTTTCTCAACTAAGCTGGGCCCAGGAAATCACGGTCGCGGCCGCAGCGGACCTTCAATTTGCCATGCAAGATGTGGCCGCGCGATTTCAAAAGGAAACGGGAAAGACTGTAAACGTCACTTACGGTTCATCGGGGAATTTTTTCCAGCAGATTCAAAACGGCGCTCCCTTTGACATGTTCTTTTCCGCTAATCTCGATTATCCGAAAAAATTGGAAGCCGCTGGGTTGATCGAGCCGGGAAGCTTCTACCCATACGCCAATGGCAAGATTGTGATCTGGGTCAAAGACGAATCGAGACTCGATTTGAAATCTGGAATGCAGGTTCTGCTGGATCCCTCCGTCAAGAAGATCGCTGTGGCCAACCCTCAACATGCTCCATACGGGCAGGCAGCTGTCGCAGCAATGCAGAAGGCAAACATTTACGAAAAAGTAAAAGACAGGTTTGTGTTAGGCGAAAATATTTCGCAGACGGCATCGTTTGTGGTTTCTGGAGCCGCCGATGTGGGCATCGTAGCTTTGTCGCTGGCTTTATCTCCAAACATGAAAGACAAAGGCCGGTACGCCGAGGTGCCGGGCACAGAATATCCACCGATTGCACAGGCATGTGTGATTCTGAAGTCATCCAGAAACAAGGAGACAGCCGGGCAATTCTTGTCCTACTTCAAGTCAGATGCGGTTGGGGATGTGTTGAGGACCTATGGCTTTGACGTGCCAGTCGGCTCTGCCAAGTGACCAGCGGTTCACCGGGCGCAAACTACACTTTCTTGGAAAACTCGCTGTGATGACGGCTATAGAGTACGTAAACCGTCAAGCCGATGACCAGCCAGGCGAAGAATCGCAGCCAGGTCAAGATCGGCAAACCGGACATCAGCAGGACGCAAAAGAATACGCTTAACACGGGCGCTGCAAGGCCGCCTGGGGCGCGGAAACCGCGGTGGCGGCCCGGATCGCGGTAGCGCAGAATGATCACGCCGATGGAGACCAGCACAAAGGCGAAAAGCGTGCCGATATTGGAAAGATCAGAAAGCGTGCCAATATCCAGAAAGCCTGCGGGGATGCCAACCAGAAAACCGGCGATCCAGGTGGCTGTCGCAGGCGTGCGAAAACGCGGGTGAACGCGTCCGAAGAGCCTGGGTAACAGCCCATCGCGAGACATGGAGAACCAGACTCGCGCTTGCCCAAGCTGGAAAACCAGCAACGACGAAATCATTCCCATCATCGCCCCGAACAAAACTCCCAGATGAATCCAACTTAAGGTGTGCGAGCCGGTTCGGACGGTAAGCAATTTCAAGGCATTGACGACGGGAGCGGCATCGTCGCGCACCGACTGCCAGGGCACGATACCGGTGAGCACAATCGCTACGCCAATGTAAAGGATGGTGCAGACCACGAGAGTTGCGATAATTCCGATCGGTAGATCGCGTTGCGGATTGCGAGCCTCTTCGGCGGCGGTCGAGACTGAATCAAATCCAATGTAGGTAAAGAAAATAATCGAGCCACCGGTCAGGATGCCGGACCATCCGTTAGGCGCGAAGGGATGCCAGTTGCCGGGGTTCACATAGTGAGCTCCGACAATGACGAACGCGAGGATGGCGGCAATCTTCAGCAGGACCATTACATTGTTCGCCTCGGCCGACTCGCGAATGCCGCGGACGAGAATGACGGTCAAAATCATGACCACGAGAAACGCAGGAAAGTTGAAACCGAAGTGCAGACCAGGGGGATACAGCACGTCTCCCTTCAGATCTGTGAGGCCTTCCGGCAGATAGGCCGGTGAAATCCAACGCAGTGCAGGATGAAATCCGAACCAGTCAAACATCCCCACCAAATGGGCGGAGAAGCCCACGCTCACCGCCATATTGCTCACGGCGTATTCGAGAATCAGGTCCCATCCAATGATCCAGGCAATGAGTTCGCCCATGGTGGCGTAGGTGTAGGTGTAGGCGCTACCCGCGATGGGGATCATCGACGCGAGTTCCGCGTAACAGAGCCCGGTGAAAGCGCAGACGATACCGACCAGCACCAAAGACAGCGCCAGCGCGGGACCCGCGCCGGGGCGCCCTAGCGAGGCGTGGTGCGTTATCAGAAAATCCAGCAGCGGCGCGTTGAGGATCGACGACGTGTCGAACTTCTGTCCTCCAATGGCCGTGCCGATCACCGTGAAAATACCCGATCCGATCACCGCGCCAATGCCAAGAGCGGTGAGCGAAACGGGGCCCAGGGTCTTTTTCAGCCTTCGCTCCGGCTCCTCCGAATCCGAAATCAGCTTATCGATAGACTTGCAACAGAAAAGCTGGTTGTCCGAGGTGCGAGGACTGCCCTCCGTCGCGTGATTGTCAGTGGTGGGGATTTGAGCCAAAGGGCGTTGTCTCCGGAGCCGAGGTTCATTGGCTTAGCACTTGGCCAGCGAACACTGCCGCCAGCCAAGCGCTGCCTTTATCTCTTCGCCGCGCCGCGTACCATCTTCTTCACTTTGCGCTTTTTCGAGCCACGGGCGTACTCCCGCGGCTTCAGCGGCTTTTCGGTTTTCGCCTTTTTACGCGATGTTCGTTTTGCCTTCTTGCGTTCTTCTTTGCTCAGTGTTTTTGTATTTGCCATGAGTGTCCTGATTGCGGATTTGTAATTTGGTAATTGCGTAATTGGGGACCTCCCCAATTACCCGATTACAAAATTATTTAATTCGTTCTATGCCCTCTCCAGTTGGGCATACTTCTCCACCAGTTTCTTCAAACCGAAGCGAGGGAATTGTACCGTAATCTTGGCCTCTTCACCGTCTCCTTCGCGATGGTACACCGTGCCTTCGCCATATTTGGGATGCCTTACCTTCTGCCCCGGCCGAAAACCCTTCTTGCCTTTCGGCTCTTCGACCGGCAACTTCGGCAGGGAAAATTTCTTTCCCCGCGAGGCGAAAAATTCCGCAATGTTGTCGATGGAATTGTAGCTTCGTCCTGAATGAGTCTTTGCGGTGCTCCGCGTTTGGTTGGCAGCGGTCCAGTTCGCACTGCTCTGATCCTCGTCCTCGTAGGCATAGTGAACCCGCTCCTGTGGTTGATCGTTCGACACGGGCCCTCTCGTCCGCGAAGACTCCCGCTTCCGCCGCGACCCGCCGAGTTCTTCCACCAACTCCGCCGGCACTTCTTCGAGAAATCGCGAAGGAACGCTGGCCTCAGGCAAATCGGTCCCGTAACGACGGCGGTATACAGCGCGGGTCAAGATAAGCGTGTCCATTGCCCGCGTCATTCCCACATAGCACAACCGCCGTTCCTCTTCGATATCGTCCGGCTGCAAAAAAGTTCGCGAATGGGGAAACAAACCCTCTTCTAGTCCGGCAAGAAACACTAGCGAAAACTCCAGGCCTTTGGCGGCGTGCAGAGTCATCAGCGTAATCTGTGCGCGTTCGTCATAGGCGTCGGCATCGCTTACCAGCGCGGCATGATCGAGAAACTGATCCAGAGTCTCGCCCCGATCACGCGAATCCATGGCCGCGTTCACCAGTTCGCGGAGGTTCTCAATGCGCGAGTAAGCCTCGGGCGTGTCTTCTTCCTCGAGTTGTTTGATGTAGCCAGTGCGATCGATAAGGAACTTTAAAATTTCGGCGCTGCTTGCCGGACTGCCAGGGGTACGGAAGCCATCGTCAGTTGGTGTGGAGCGGGCACCCTCGCCCGCTTCGGACGGGCCAAGAGTTCCAATAGCTAGATCACCAGTTCCGAAGTCGAATGAAATATTTTCGTCTTCGCTGGGATCAAAGGAAACGTCTGTCTCCTCTGGCGATTCGTCCACCGCAACTGCATCTTCTTCCGCTCGCGCAGTCTGTTCCAGCCTTTCCACATAAGTTCCCGCCAACATGGCCCGGCCATCTTCAATCAGGCGTTTAAAACTTTTCAATGCTGCCAGCGCCCGCTGCGGCAAAAGCTGACGCTTGATCGCTTCCCCTATCGCGCCCCACAGAGAAACTCCGGTCTCCAGTGCAACCCGCTCCAAAGTCTCAAGCGTAGTCTTGCCGATGCCACGAACGGGCGTGTTGATGACTCGCAGCAGCGAAATCGTGTCATCCACGTTGTGGATGACCTTCAAATACGAAATCATGTCTTTGATTTCGGAACGCTCGTAAAACGAAAATCCACCCACCACGTGATACTTCAACTGATACCGGCGCATTGCTTCTTCAAACAGCCGCGACTGCGAGTTGGTGCGATAAAGCACTGCCGCCCGTGCATTCTCGCCTTGATCCACGGCCTCGCGCAGATACTTCGCAATATAATCAGCCGCAAACAATGCCTCATTCTCGCCGTCAGGAGCCTCGTAATAGCCAAGCTTGGTTCCACCCTGACGTGACGTCCACAAGTTCTTCCCTTTGCGCTTGAGGTTATTTGCAACCACCGCCGACGCTGCCTGCAGAATGTTTTGCGTCGAGCGATAATTCTGCTCCAGGCGGATAATTTTGGCCTCCGGAAAATCTTTTTCAAACTCCAGAATGTTGCGTATGTCCGCGCCACGCCACGAATAAATCGACTGGTCCTCATCGCCAACGGCGCACACGTTGTGTCGCGTTCCAGCCAACAGCCGCATCAATTCGTATTGCGGCCGATTCGTGTCCTGATATTCATCGACCAGAATGTACTGAAACCGGCGATTGTAGTATTCGCGCACTTCAGGCGCGGCTTTGAGCAGGCGCACGGTTTCGAGCAGCAGGTCGTCGAAATCCAACGCATTCGCTTTCGCCAACTCTTTCTTGTATTCGGCGTAAATCTGGGCCACACGCTCCGTCTTCGGATCAGCCGATTGCAAATAAACTTCTTGCGGATCGAGCATGTGATTCTTCGCCCAGGAAATATGCGCGAGCACAGACCGCGGCGTGGTCTGCTTGTCGTCAATCCCCAATCGCCGCATGACCGACCTCACCAGTTGCGCCTGATCGCTCTCGTCATAAATCACAAAACTTTTCGTGTGGCCGATGGGCGGCGTGCCATGAACGCTCGACGGAATGCGCAGCGCCTCAATGTCCCGCCTCAACACTCGTACGCAGAAAGAATGGAACGTCGAGATCACCGGCTTGGCAATGGACAATCCGCCCACCAGTTTGTCCACGCGCTCCACCATCTCGGACGCCGCTTTGTTGGTGAACGTCATCGCCAGAATCGACTCTGGCATGACACCGAGGTTTTCGATTAGATTAGCGATTCGGTAGGTGATGACGCGAGTCTTCCCGCTCCCGGCGCCGGCAAGGATCAGCACCGGTCCGTCGACAGTTTCAACAGCCTCGCGCTGCTGCGGATTAAGTTGATCGAGAAAAGACAATGCGGAAGAAGCTCCAAAATCGGCTACGTTGATTTTACAGGGATTCGTCGTAATAGTTCCTCTTTGGAACAGCTACAGTTAGTACGTGACGTCCGACCGTGATCATTCCTCTCAAGTGTGAGTAAATTTCCTGCGGGCCCGTGGTGTAACGGGAACACAGCACCCTGCGACGGTTGCAGATGCGGCTTCGAATCCCGTCGGGTCCACGCTCGGTTTTCTGAGCGCAGGTTCTGTGGGAAGCGAAAGCAGGGATAGCTTCCCTACAAAAGTAACTTGACTGAAAATCGTGTCGAACTATACTGGAAAGAGTCGCAGGGTGCTGTAAGTACCCAAGAATTCCTGGCCCCGAGGAATCAGGGCCATCGCATTTCTTAGCCGCATTTTCTAGTGATGAGCGCCAGCATGCGCGGCCCGCGCCGCTTTGCATTCCTCGCACGGGCACCACTCGCGCAAGAACTGCCACGAATAAATCCCCAACTCGTGCCCGTCATTGAACTGAAACTTGATCGCGTACTTGCCTACGCCTTCGGCTGAAGTTGCTTTGACTGTGGGTTTGAACATGGGCAGCGTTCCCGGCGCAGGTTTCGCGGGCTCTCCTGGCTGCTGGTGCGTTTTGCCTCGCGTCTCGTCGCACAGCGCGCACGGACAGGCATCGCGCAGGAACGGAAACGAATAGTGCGACTGGTGGCCGTCCTTCCACTCGATATCGAGCCCTGTACCGGTGCTCAAGTTCACTTTCACCGATTTAGGGTCACTCACGACAGCCATGAATTCAGTATCGCACAGCCGAACCCATAGGCCTTTTGGATTACGCCCCGAAGTCGGGGCGCCGCGAGGAGTACCGAAAGTAACCCGACGCGAATGACCTGGGCGGCTCCGGCGTGCTATCAATAGTAGACGCGGAAATCCTTATCAGCCTCCGCTAACAACCTTCCATGCTCGATTCCGCTGCAATAGAACAACTCATGCCGCCCGAGGTTAGCTCGACCGAGGATATACCTCGGCTGTCAGGCAGCATTGCCGACCGCCACGGATTTCTCACTTCCATCGACCAGACTCGTCTCTTCTATCGCCACTGGCCTGCCACCACGTCATGGAACGGACGAGTCGTCGTAGTGCTGCACGGCATTGGTTATCACAGCGCTCCGTACAAAATTGTCGCTGAGGCGCTGAATTCCAGCGGAACGGAAGTCTATGGATTAGACGCCCGGGGGCACGGTCTCTCGCAGGGCCGGCGCGGATACGTTGGCACTTCGGTTGAAGTGGGAGCAGATGTCGAATGCATGATCCGCCTGGTGAAAGAGCAGCGGCCCACGGCCAAAGTTTTCTTGCTGGGTGACAGCATGGGCGCCGATCTCGCTCTTAACTACGCCAAGCGCAATAGCCGCGAGCTTGCCGGTCTTATTCTTCTAGCGCTAGCGTTGAATCTTGATCTGAGCCAGTTTATGAGCCGAGAAAGCTTGAGCCTGATGCCTTACTTCGCGCTCGCTCATCGCGAACCAGTGATCAGCCTTGTCGGCAAGCGTCTTGAGGAAAGTTCGCGGGATCCGGAGTTCGTCACCCGACGTCGCGTCGATCCGCTGTCATATAAGCACGTCAGTTTTGGCTACCTGCTGGATGTGCAGCGCATTGTCTTTGGCTGGCGATGGAAAATTGCGCCCCGGGTGCATGCGCCTACGCTAATGATTAAAGGCGGCAAGGACACAGTCGTGAGCCACCGGGAATGTCTTGCATTTGACCGTCTCTCGGCTTCGCCAGACAAGTCTTTGAAGATTTTTCCGGACGTGCCTCACACCACGCTGTGGGACCCGGAGACACCCGAAATTTTGGGATTGATTAGTGACTGGATTCTAGAGCACTGAGTGTAGGGCGGACACTCCTGTCCGCCGCTCCTAACGGTTTTAAGAGCCGTGCATTTGCCGAAATCAGCGTCACTCCGGTAAAATTGATCTTTCTACTAAGTTCTGAACTTTCCTGGAGTTGTCATGGCACAAGTTTGTGATATCTGCGGCAAAGGGCCGCAATTTGGAAATACCATCAGCCACGCGCACAACGTTTCCCGCCGTCGCTGGAATGTTAACCTGCGCCCGGTTCGCGCCAAAGTGAAAGGCGGCGCAAAACGCATGCGCGTCTGCACCTCCTGCCTGCGCAGCGGCAAAGTCGTCAAGGCTTAAAAACAAATAACCACAGAGGACACGAAGGCTCACAAAGATTTTTGTTGCGTCCTTCCTTTGAGCCTTCGTGTCCTCTGTGGTTAATGCTTCACACCTACCGTACGCCCAAAAGTTCAACATCAAAGATCAGCGTGGCATTCGCGGGAATTACGCCTCCGGCGCCGCGATCTCCGTAGCCCAACTGCGGCGGGATCCGCAACTGCCGCTTGCCTCCAACCTTCATACCGGCGACGCCTTCATCCCAACCTTTGATCACTTGCCCGCCACCCAGGTTGAACGTAAATGGCTCGCCGCGATCGACCGAGCTGTCGAATTTCTTGCCGTTGGTTAGCCATCCGGTGTAATGGACCTTCACCGTCTGGCCTGCAGTTGCAACTGGGCCAGTTCCGACCTTGATGTCCCAATATTGCAGCCCGTCGGCGGTCTTGGTGCCGTCGCCGCTAACCTTCGTGGGCGCGCTGGTATCCGATTTCTTGGCGCCGCCCTGCGCAAAAAGGGCCGCAGCTACAAATGTAACGATTGCGATCAAACATGCACTTTTCAGCATCAATTGTTCTCCTGAGGATTGACTTTAATTAATTGCAACAATTTAGGCCAGCGCTATTACATCAATTTCGACCAGCACGTCCTTGGGCAAACGAGCTACCTCGACCGTGGATCGCGCAGGTGGCTTTGCATTGAAATAGCGACCGTAAACTTCGTTCATAGCGGAAAAGTGGCCCATGTCCTTGAGGAACACCGTCGAGCGTACGACTTTTTCCAGACTACTTCCCGCAGCATTCAAAATCGCGGATAAGTTGTTGAGCACGCGATCCGTCTGGGCCGCAACGTCGCCACCGAGCACCTGCTGCGTCGCCGGATCAATGGCCACTTGTCCTGAAACGAAGACGAATCCGTTAGCCCGAATAGCCTGTGAGTACGGCCCGATCGCTTGCGGGGCAGCTTTAGTAGAGATCACATCACGCATTCATCCTCCAACAAATCGCGCCTCGGATTATTAGATGAACGCAGATGATATCAAATGCCGGCCTTTGTAGTTTTGGACCAACGACCAACGACGAACGACCAACTGCCAACGACTAAACCTTTTGCAATCTTTGCACGTCGTGGACGCCGGGGATTTTGCGTACGCCATTGATGATATTTTCCAGATGCTTCAGGTCGGCAATATCTAACACCACGTCAACGTTAGCCTGCGCATTCGCGCTGCGCACCTGGACATCGCGGATGTTGGTTTTGGCGTCGCTGATCACCGCCGTAATTTGTTTCAACATGCCGAAACGATCGTCGCAAAAGACGGTGAGCTTCACCGGATACGAACTCGGCGTTCCTTCATCGCGAGCCCATTCTACGTCGATGCGGCGCTCCGGCTCGTACAGCAGGTTCACCACGTTCGGACAATCCAACGCATGCACGGCCACGCCTTTGCCGCGGGTCACGTAACCGACAACTTCCTCACCGCGGATGGGATTGCAGCATCGCGCGCGATAGACGAGCAAGTCGCCGTGGCCCTTCACCCGGATGGCGTTGTTGCCACTATCACCGCCGAAAACCCGCCGCACCACGCTGGCGATGCCGCTGGATTTGTCTCCGTCGCTGTCGGCCGCTGGCGCCGCCGAACTGGGCGCCAACCGCGCCAGCACTTGCCGCGCCGAGAATTTCCCATACCCGATGCCGGCCATTAAATCGTCAATCTGGCCCAGGCCGTAATCGGATGCAATCTTGTGCAGCTCTTCGTCCTTGATCTCTTTCAGCGCGACCCGGTATTTGCGCGCTTCTTTTTCGATTAGCTTGCGGCCGATTTCAACCGCGCGCTCACGTTGATGAATGTTGAGCCAGTGCTTGATCTTGTTGCGTGCGCGTGATGACTTGACCGCTGCCAGCCAATCGCGGCTGGGCTTGTGGCCAGGCTGCGTAATTATCTCGACGATATCGCCGCTATGGAGTTTGTGACGCAGCGGTACCATGCGTCCATTGACCTTCGCCCCCACGCAACTGTGGCCGACTTCGGTATGAATGGTGTAGGCAAAATCGATTGGCGTGGACTCCCGCGGCAGCACTACAACCTTGCCTTTGGGCGTGAAAGTGTAAACCTCTTCGGGGTAAAGGTCGATTTTAAGAGTGGAAAGAAATTCGGTAGGATCGGATACATCGCGCTGCCACTCGACCACTTGCCGCAACCAGGCCAATCTTTGTTCATCCTGGGCCGAGACCGGGCCGTCCTTGTACTTCCAGTGCGCCGCGATGCCTTCCTCGGCCATGCGGTGCATTTCTTCCGTTCGGATCTGCACTTCGAAGGGCGTGCCTTCCTCGGTGATCACGGAAGTGTGAAGCGACTGATAGAAATTCGGCCGTGGCATAGCGATGAAGTCTTTGATTCGTCCGGGGACAGGCCGCCATACGTTGTGGACGATGCCTAGCACCGCGTAGCAGTCCTGCAAAGACTTCGTGATCACGCGCATCGCGTAAAGGTCGTAGACCTGATCCACGCTGATTTTCTGGCGGACAAGTTTCTTATGAATGCTGAACAGCCGCTTGATGCGGCTTTCTACTTCGGCCGTAATACCGGCTTCTTTCAGTTTGTCGTGGAGCATTTGTTCAACCCGCGCCAGAAACTGCTCACCCTGCTTGCGGCGGGCTTCAACCGCGTCGTGCACCTGCTGGTGGGTCAGAGGATCGAGATAGCGAAATCCCAGGTCTTCGAGTTCGCCGCGAATCTTGCCCATGCCAAGACGGTGAGCAATGGGCCCATAAATTTCCAGCGTTTCTTTTGCAATTTTCTGTTGCCGTTCCGGCGGCAGATGCTCGAGGGTGCGCATGTTGTGCAGGCGATCGGCAAGTTTAATCAGCACGACGCGAATGTCGTCCACCATAGCGAGCATCATTTTGCGCAAATTCTCAGCCTGCTGCTCCTCGCGAGTGGCGAAATCAATCTGGCTGATCTTGGTGACGCCCTCGACGATATGCGCCACCTGCTCGCCGAATTCTTTGCGGATGTCAACAATCGTGACAGACGTGTCTTCGACCGAGTCGTGCAGCAACCCGGCGGCAATGGCGACAGCATCCATCTTCATTTCCGCCAGGACTTGCGCAACTCCGAGGGGATGGACCAGGTACGGCTCGCCCGAAGCACGAAGCTGGCCTGCATGATTTTTTTGGGAAAATTCGTAGGCTTTGCGCACCAGTTCCAAGTCATCGCTGGGGCGGTTGGCACGCATGGTGCGCAACAGTTCCCGGAACTTTGTGACCGTCAGGGCGGTGGTCGCGATCTGTTCGCGCAGCGTCGCCATAGACGATTATAGCCGGGAATCGGAGGTTGCAAGCAACGTCTCTATAGGCTTTGGGACAGTCTTTGGGACGTAGCTCGTCTGTCTGCGCGCATCGGTCAACTGATAGAGTTAGTTTTATGCCTGCCAAGGTTCTACTCAGCGGTGCTTCGGGTCTGATCGGCTCGGTTTTGCTGCCGGCTTTGCAATCGAGCGGATACGAAGTCACGCGCCTGGTGCGAGGTGCGGCATCGGGCAAGGGGGATGTCACGTGGGACCCTTCGCGCCCGCTCGCTCCTCAGTCAGTGTCTGGCATCGACGCGGTTGTGCATCTCGCCGGCGAATCCATTGTTGGCCGTTGGACGGAGGCCAAAAAACGCCGCGTTCTTGGAAGTCGCGTCCAGGGCACGCGTAATTTAGCTAAAGCACTCGCGGCAGCGCCGCAGCGTCCGCGGGTACTCATCTCAGCGTCGGCAATTGGATATTACGGCGATCGCGGCGAAGAAACATTACGCGAAGAAAGTTCGTCAGGAAGCGGCTTTCTCCCCGAAGTATGCCGCGAGTGGGAAGCCGCCGCCGAACCCGCCACCAAAGCTGGCATACGTACCCCGCAAATGCGGTTTGGTGTAGTCCTGAGCGCATCGGGTGGCGCATTGCAAAAGATGCTGCTGCCGTTCCGCATGGGAGTCGGCGGCAACATCGGCGGCGGGCGGCAATGGATGAGCTGGGTTGACATCGATGATGTAGTGGGCGCGATTCTGCATGTCATCAAGACTGACAGCCTGCATGGACCGGTCAACGTGGTAGGTCCGAATCCCGTGCGCAACTCTGAATTCACCAAGACGCTGGCTTCGGTACTGTCACGCCCGGCGATTTTCCCAATGCCCGCGTTTGCAGCGCGTCTCGTCTTCGGGCAGATGGCCGATGAACTTCTGCTGGCCAGCCAACGGGTTGAGCCAGCCAAGTTGATGGCCAGCGCCTATATCTTCCAGACGCCCGAGTTGAGAGCAGCTTTAGAAAATATTTTGAACTAAGACCGGCCACGGATTACGTGGATTGACGCGGATGTTCTTTTACTTAAAGAATCCGTGCAGATCAGCGAAATCCGTGGCCTATTTATTCGCTTGGGCTTTGCCGAATTCTTCCACCCGCTCGCGCACGCTGAGCACGTGTTTTGGCAATTTCAGATGGCTGCCGGCTTCGAGGATGGGAATGAGTTTGTCGAAGTCCGGCCCGGAATGCGAACCCGTAATAACAATGCGGATAGGATGAAACAGTTCTTTTCCCTTGGCTCCGGTTTCGGCTTTGACTTCATTGATAATTTTCTTGAACTGCTCCGCCGTAAGTCGTCCCGCCGTTGCCGATTCGTCTGCCAGAATCTTGACGATGAATCTGGCAAAGACCGCGCTGCTGTGGGGCCAGCCCAAAACTTCGGAGTTATCAGGCGCGGCCAATGCAGCCTTCGCATCGCAGTGGAAGATGAGAGATGCCTTCTCTGGGAGTTGGTCTAAGCGATCGACGTAAGGCGCAAGGAGAGCCACGACCTGCGAAAACCACGTATGCAGATCGTTGCTGAGTCGGAGCAAAGGCAGCCTCTTTGCGCACGGCCAATCAGCATCGCTACACTCGACTAATCCAGCTTTAACGAAAAACCAGACTCCAATAGCAGCGATGTCCTCTGCGGGCCAGGTCTTGATGTATTGCCGATTAAGCCAGAACAGCTTTTCCATATCGAAGACGGCCGCGGACGGTGTGATCCGCTCCAAAGAAAATTCTGTCACTAATTCCTGAAGGCTGAAGATTTCTCGCGCGCCTCCGCTCGGGGCCCAGCCCAGGAGCGCCAAATAGTTCACCAGCGCTTCGGGCAAAACGCCCATGTCGCGGAAGTTTGCAATCGAAGTAGCGCCATGGCGTTTCGAAAGCCGTTCACGATCGCCGCCCAGAATAGTCGACAAGTGCGCGAATTCCGGCACCGGCCAGCCCAGCGCCTCATACAACGCCACTTGCTTGGGCGTATTGGAAAGATGATCATCGCCGCGAATTACATGAGTGATCTTCATCAGCGCGTCATCGATCGCCACCACGTAGTTGTAAACCGGCATGCCGTTGGAACGCAGAATGATCGGATCGCTGACAACCTCATTCGAGAACTCCACATCGCCGTGAACAATATCGTGAAAGCGAATGGGGTGCTCAGGAATCCGCAAGCGGATGGCGCAGGCTTCGCCTGCAGCGCGTCGGCGCTTTGATTCTTCTGGGTTGATGGCGCGGCACTTGCCGGAATAAATTGGCTGCTGGCCTTCAGCTAACGCCTTGTCGCGTTCTTTTTGCAGGTCGTCCTCGGTGCAGAAGCACAAATAGGCTTTGCCTTCATTGAGCAACCGCTCAGCGTGTTCGCGGTAGAGATCCAGTCGGTCGGATTGGCGGTACGGAGCGTAGCGGCCGCCGACGTCCGGACCCTCGTCCCAGTCGAGCCCGAGCCAATGCAGATCCCAAATAAGTTGTTCCTCGAAGCGGGCTTCGCTGCGCTCCACGTCCGTATCTTCGATGCGCAGCGCCATCGTGCCCTTATGGTGTCGCGCAAACAGCCAGTTGAAGAGGGCCGTGCGCGCGTTTCCTACATGCAGATGCCCGGTGGGCGAAGGCGCGAAGCGCACGCGGACGGGAGATTTTTGTGCCACCGAATGATGTTAACAGGAGAGCAGCAGGCGCATCACCCCGCGGTCACGAATCCGCTCTGCCATTCTGAAGAGCCCTGGCATGCGGAATAACTGCGGAGGGGCGGACGCCCTCGTCCGCCCAGCGGCGTAGAGCCCAGCAGCCTTAAGACTCCACGCGAGTGTTGCTCACCCCGGACGAGTCGTCCGGGGCTACGTAGACGTCCCGGAACCGTTGTAACCTGCTTAGCTCTCAGTCTTCGGGGCGTCGTCCCGGTGCATTTCATCCAGCAATTTTGCCAGTACTTCAGCCCGCTTATCGCTCTTCAATTCGCGGCGCAACTCTTCCAGTGCCAGCGCCACAATGTGATAGTGGTGTGCTCCGGCGTACTTCGGATCGGAAGTGATATCGAGCCACACTTGGTGCATCAGTTCGAGATCCTGCGGACGCATGCGCGGGGCATGGGGGCCGAGCAGGTATTCGTGGATTTTTCCATTGGGCTCGTGTATCTCCAGCATCAATCTCGGTCTGGGTTCGGGCAGACGTTCCCACGCGTCGCCCAGGAGCTTGGCCTGCTCGTCAGGTGTGAGTTTGTTGGAGAGTCCGCACACGATCTTGCTCGAGTCCAGGCGTTGGGCGGTTACTATGATCGCTTCGAAAACATCGGTGGCGGGTACCACCAGCAGAGAAACCGGCTTGCCTTCCTTCTCCGCAACCGCGACGGCGGCAGTGAACAGTTCCTGTTCGTAATGATCGAAGACTTGCGAGGTCTCCATGACCGCGCTGCCACTGAAGGAATGCTCGCGACGGTAGAGGCGGGCAGTCATCACGACCACATCCTGACGAGTTGTGTCGGTGTTCCTGAGAACCTCACGCAGATAATAAAGATTTCTGGGATCGCGCACGGCCACCAGGATGTTTCCCGGCCTTACGCCGAGCGCTCCCGATCCTAGCTCCTGATTTCCGTAGACCCGGAATTGATCCAGATTCTCCGGCTTACCATGCCGCTCTTTCAAGACTCGATGCTCGGAGTAGGTGAAAATCGCAAAGAAAACAGCGCTGAAAGTAACTCCGGCGATGGTGGCTTCGGACTTCGTGAACAGGTTTATCAACGCCGTAATCAGCAGCACAGCGGAGATAAGAATCAGGCCCACAGGCACTTCACGGCCGCCGATGTGAAGATTGCCGGGAACTTTCCATTGGCGATTTTCCGGCTCGGTGTAGCGCAATACCAAAACGGCGAGCGACTTCAGCGCAAAGCTCCAAATTACGCCGAAAGCGTAAAGTCCGGCCAGGACATAAACATTGCCTCGGCTCAGGATGATGGTCAGGAGTTGCAATCCGACAATCAGATTGATGATGCGGTAGCTGGTGCCAAATCTGGTGTGCGGCTTCTGGAACCAGTCGGTCAGCACGCCGTCTTCCGCGACGCGGTTCAAGACGCCGTTCGCACCTACGATTGAAGTATTCTGCGCGCCCGCTAAAATCAACACGCCGACCAGCACCACGAAAGCGTGGAAGATCAGCTTTAGCGATGTCGGACCGACCAGGTACATCGCGATGCCGCCGATGAGGTTGGCGAAGTAATCGTGTCGGACGTGATCGGGAATAATCATTACGGCGTAGAAGGAAACCAGCGAAGTGAATAGCAGGCTGTAGATAAAGATGACCAGCCCTGTTTTCTCAAGATTCTTAAGCTTGGGATGCTCGATCTCGCGGTTGACTTGGGCAAGGGTTTCCTCGCCGCTCATGGCCAGGACGGAATGTCCGAATCCTACGAATAAAATGACCCAGGTAAAATGACTGATCCAGGTTCCGTAGAGCCAGCCCAGAGATTCTTTGTTGAGCTTCACTACGCCGGAATTCAATGGGCTCGGCGGCAAATGAACGGGCGCGCTGAAGACCGTGATGGTGCACCAGATGATCAGGATCACAACCATGACGGTTGTGACGATCATGATCTGCAGCGCCTTCTCGCTTGATTCGTGCATGCCCTGGACGTTCTTCCACCAGAAATAGAGCACGATTAGAATGGCAAAGCCGGCGGAAAAATGATCCTCGGAAAAAATCAGGGGATGGTGGAGATACTTGCCCATATCCTCAATGAAGCCCGCCAGGTACTGGCCTGCCGAGACGGCGCTGATAGGGCCGGTGAGCACGTAGTCGAACAGCAACGCTGACACCGAAAATTTGGCCAGCGTGCCGCCCATAGCTTCCTTAACGACGCGGTAAACGCCGCCACGGACGAACATGCTGCTGGACTCGATATAGAGGGCGCGGACGGCGTAACTGAACAACATCACCGCCAGGATGAACCAGGGAGCGCTCTTGCCGATGACCTTCTCCGCGTCACCGCCGGCGTAATAAGCCGACGAAGCGAGGTCGGCGAGCACGATGGCGGAAGCGCGCCAGAAAGAGATGAAGGTCAGCATCACCGTGGTGGCGACGAACACCTTGACTGCGGGACGCCTGACGCTTGGGATGGATGAAGACATTTAAAAGAATGCCAAAATCATTAATTCTAAGAATTTAGCACAGGTGTCCTTTAGATTGAGGTTTCGGGTTCCCGGCGGACTTAAAATATCCTCGATTGTCTCTGATATGCTCCTGCCCAGTGGCCGCTACAAAACCCATTCCGGCTGCGCGACCCTTCGAGGCGGATGAACGCCAGCGTGAGGCCATCGAACACGCGCGTGGACCGATGCTGGTGGTCGCAGGCGCAGGCACGGGCAAAACCACTGTGCTCACACGACGTATCGCCCGGCTCATTCAGCAAGGGCACGCTCGGCCCGACGAGATTCTAGCCGTCACCTACACCGACAATGCTGCCCGGGAGATGCAGGAACGGGTTCGCGCGGAGATTCGCGGGACCGATGTTTCGCGTCTGCAAGTCACCACCTTTCATGCCTACTGCAACAACCTGCTGATCCGCTGCGGAAAACAATTTGGCGTGCTCGACGACAAAGATCTCTGGATCTATCTCCGCAGACGGCTTCGCGAACTCAACCTGAAATACTTCGTCCGCGCGGCCAACGTAACCAAGTTTCTGGACGATCTGCTGGATTTTTTGCGCCGTTGCCAGGATGAACTGGTGGGTCCGGAAAAGTACGCGTCGTACGTCGGACAGCTTGCGCGCGGAGAATTGCCCGTGCCGCGGGTGTGCAAGAGCAAAGATGCCAACCTGCTCAGCGACGAAGAAGTACTAGAACGCTGCCAGGAGATTGCAGATGTTTTTACCACCGTTGAGCGCATGCTTGAGGAAGAAAATCTCGGCACGTTTGGACACATGATCACGCGCGCGCACCAACTGCTGACGCAAGACGAAGCGCTCTTAGGCTGCGAGCGTGGGCATGCCCGGTTCATTCTTGTAGACGAGTTTCAGGACGCCAACTTCGCCCAAGTAAAAATTCTCCAGAAGCTAGCGGGAGAAGAAGCAAACGTATTTGCCGTCGGAGATCCGGATCAGGCCATCTTTCGCTTCCGCGGCGCATCGAGTGCCGCGTTTGGTCTTTTTCAGCACCAGTTTACCGGCGCAAACCTAGTTGTGCTGGAAAAGAACCGGCGATCTACGTCGCCGATCTTGCGTTGCGCCTATGCGCTCATTTCGAAAAATCCCGACATTTTTCCCGGCAGTACGATTGCAGCATTTCCCTATAAACGCTCACCGCTGGTTTCTGCGCGCGATGAAGATGCTGCTCGGGAAGGTAAGGAGTTGAAGACTGCGCCGGTAGAAGCTGTGCTGCTGACGGCGAAGGAACTCGAGTGCTCAGATTTGGTCGCGGCCATACGCCAGCAGCAGAAACATTCCCGATGCAAATGGAAGGACTTCGCAGTTCTTTACCGGCAGCATTCGCATCGCGATGACCTGGTCGAAGAATTGGCCGGGCAGGGCATTCCGTTCACCATCGAAAACATGGATGTAATGGATACGGCCGAAGCCCGCGATCTGTTTGCGTGCCTGGGAGCGGTCGTGTCGACACGGGATGACGCCAGCCTTTTTCGCGTGGCGGCGTTGCCCCAGTTTGCCATCGATCCAGAAAAACTGCGCAGTGGCGTCAACTCGCTTCCACGGGAACAAAAAGATTCCGGCGTCGGATCAGTATTGGCTCAGATTGATAACGGACCCACGGTGCTGGCCGCTCTGCAGAAAGTGCGCGACGAAATTACGCAGACTGCCGTTAAAAGCCTCGGCGCTCTGAACATCATCATCCAATCATTCGGGTTTGATCGCAATTCGCCCCCTCTGGCCGCCATCCTTGATTTTGTAAACAAGTGGGAGCAGAAACCGACTACCAAGACGGGGGAAATTGGCGAATTGCTTGAGTATCTGGAATATTTTCAGGAAGCCCACGGCGCAATTCCCCTGCCCTCGACCGATGATGATGCGGTTCGTCTAATGACCGCGCACGCCGCCAAAGGCCTCGAGTTCAATCACGTTTTCATTCTGAGAGCGAATTCCAATTCCTTTCCATGTTCGTTCAAAGAATCGCTGGTGGAATTTCCCCGCGAATTGCGTGATCCAGATTCGATTTCTCTGCAGGACGACAAGACTCTGAACGAGCAGGAGGAGCGGCGACTGTTCTACGTTGCCATGACCCGCGCGCGAGACTCGCTCACCATTTATGCCCGCAGAGGCAAGGGCAAGGACGCCAGCCCGCCAGGCTTCATGCGTGATCTGGTGAAAGACGCGCCTCTAAAGCGTTATTTGCGCGAGCGCCCGGCGCGCGGATTTCAGACCGATCTTTTCGCGGCAGCCGGCGCGGAAACGCTCACCCGTATTGCCGAATGGCTTTCCCTGGCTCCAGCCTCAGACTTGAGCGCGAAGCTTAGCGCCAGCGCGGTGCAGCGATACGAAATTTGTCCGTTGCAGTTCAAACTCGATCGTGAATGGAAAATTCCTGGTGAAGTTCCGGCAGCCATGCAATACGGCGCCACCATGCACCGCGTGCTGCGCGCTTATTACGACTCGGTTCGCTTTCACCGGCCAATGTCAGAGGAAGCGCTGGTTATATTCTTCCGGGCTGATCTTAATGAGGCCGGAATCCAGGACCGCTACCAATACCAACTTTATGACGCTCAGGGGATCCAACAGTTGCAGGATTTCCTGGCAGCCTGCCAGCGACTTCGCGTCCCGGAGGTTTTGCATACCGAAGAATTCTTCGAAGTGCGGATCGGCAACGCGGCTGTAGTTGGGCGCATCGACCGCATCGACAAACTCCCAGACAGACGAGTTGTAATCACGGACTATAAGACCGGCAAACCGCAGTCTCAAGAAGACGCGGACGACAGTTTGCAACTTTCCATCTACGCGCTGGCAGCCCGCGAGAAATGGGGATATCATGCCGGACACCTCGCCCTCTATAACCTGGGCGAGAACACAACTGTGATTACGGAGCGCACTGATGCCCAATTACATGAAGCCCAATTGAAAGTGGAAAACGTCGCAGCGAGTATTGCGGCAGGAAACTTTGCCCCCAAACCCAGCTTCAATTGCCGCTTCTGCGCTTATCGCAGTCTTTGTCCAGCGACCGAGAAGCGCCTCTATAGCATTGCTTTCGCCAAGAAGCCGAACTAGCTGGCCTCGAACTTTTTCGCTCGGATTTTCGCGATTGGCTCACGATAAAAGTCTTGCGCGCAAAAACTTAGGGGACGCTTTTTGCGTCCCCCTCTTGTTCATTTTGTTCAAGGCCTCTTAGTGTTTCTTCTTTGCGGCCTTCTTTGCTTTCTTTTTGGTTGCCATTGATCTATTCTCCCTTTCCATTTTTCATGGACTTGAAATGCAACGATCGTTTGTTGCAACTGATTGATGTATAGAGTCAATGAAAAGTGAAGTCAAGAAAAAAATGATGTTCAATGAGCATGCGACCCATACACCAAAGTCACTAAAGAGAAGCTCGAGTAGAAATCTCTTCGCAGGGATTCCATTCATCGTCTCCAACGGTGCAACTTTTTCACGAAAATAGTTCGTGTACAAGAATCTCAATCGTCATTTGTCCAAGAAAAACAAACCGCCATGCAGTAGCCGTATGTCCTGATCGAATTCATCCTTTTCCTTTCCCGGACATCTATAATTGGAAAGTACAAAATAATCGCAGGAGCACATAAATGGCTGCTTTCGACGATGTTGTGATCATTTCCGCTTGTCGCACTCCGGTAGGAAAATTTCAGGGAAGTCTTTCAGATTTGAGCGCCACGCAATTGGGGGCGATCACGGTTCGTGAAGCCGTGAAGCGTGCCAATCTCGATCCAGCGCGAGTCGACGAATGCATCATGGGGAACGTCGTCTCCGCCGGACTCGGACAGAACCCCGCGCGGCAAGCCGCAATTTTCGGCGGACTTGCTCCTGAGGTAGGTGCCATGACAATAAACAAAGTCTGCGGCTCAGGACTCAAAGCGGTCGCACTCGCAGCGCAAGCAATCCAAACTGAAAACAGTTCTGTGGTTGTCGCCGGTGGAATGGAATCGATGACCAACACTCCTTATCTGCTTCCGCAAGCGCGAAAAGGATATCGTTTGGGAAACGCGCAGATCGTCGATTCCATGGTGAATGACGGACTCTGGGATATCTACAACAATTACCACATGGGAATCACCGGCGAGAACGTGGCGGAAAAATACGGCATCACTCGCGAAGAGCAAGACCAGTTCGCCGTGAACTCGCACCGCAAAGCAGTTTCCGCCATCAAAGAATGCCGCTTCAAAGCGCAGATCGTTCCTGTCGAACTGCCGCCCAAAAAAAAGGGCGAAGCACCAATCATCTTTGATAAAGACGAATCTCCCCGCGAAGACACGACCATCGAAGTCCTCCGATCTCTGAAGCCCGCATTTAAGAAAGACGGCACGGTAACCGCGGGCAACGCTCCTGGAGTGAACGATGGCGCTGCCGCCGTGGTCGTCACCACTGCATCTCGCGCCAAAGAACTTGGCGCCAAACCCATGGTCCGAATCGTGGCGCAAGCCACCAGCGGGGTCGAACCGAAATGGGTGATGATGGCTCCCGTAGGCGCGGTTCGCAAGATCTGGGAAAAGACCGGATGGAAAAACGAAGATGTCGATCTGTATGAACTGAACGAAGCGTTCTCCGTGCAAGCATTAGCCGTGATGCGCGAGCTCGGACTCGATCCCAACAAAGTGAACGTGAATGGCGGCGCAGTAGCGATAGGGCATCCCATCGGCGCGAGCGGAGCACGCGTGTTGATAACGTTGATCTACGAAATGATTCGCCGGGATGTTCATCGCGGCATCGCAGCGCTTTGCCTCGGCGGAGGAAATGCCGTGGCCATGGCCGTCGAAAGATAAGCCTCATGAAAGAGAGAACGACCAACTCTGGCTCGGCGGTCGAACTATACGGCAAACTGATCGCCACCATTCCGGAAATCAAGCGCAAGGGGGCGGCCAATCCGTACACTTCGCATAACGGAAATATGTTCACGCTGCTGCATCAATCGTCCAGGCTCGCCATTCGGCTTCCAGAGGACGAGCGAGAAGAGTTTCTGAAAAAATACAAGAGCAAGCTTTTTGAAGCCTATGGAGCAGTGATGGAAGAATATTGGCCGTTCCGGAGGTTATGCTGAAGGACACGAAAGAGCTACAGAAGTATCTGGCATCTAGCTACGACTACGTCAAGACGTTAAAACCCAGGCCTACGAAGAAGAAATCTTGAGCATCTCGTAATCGGCTAAATGGTGAAGTCTTTGCGCCGACCGGACCGTGTTAATATTTTGCGGTGCCCCTCATTGATACAAGTCCCTCGGCGCAAGCCATTCAGCTTCAGATTCAGCGAGCAATGTCAGGGGAACAGCGTTTGCTGATGGTGCTTGATATGAGTCTCTTTGCGCGCGAATTGGCCAGGCAGCGAATCCGGCAAGAGCACCCGCCGTGGCGGGAAACGGAAGTCGCGCGAGAACTCCTCAGGCTGGCATTCTGCCCGGCGCCATTCCTTTCGTCCAAAAAATCGAGGTGGTCCTGTGCCAGATCGACCAGCTTTTTTCAGTTTATTTTTTCTCATCCCGCTTGCGCTGACATGTGCAGCACAACAAACTCCGCCGCCGCGAGTTGCAAGCCTTACCACGCCGGATGGAATCGTTCTGAAGTCTACGTATTTCGCCGCTGGCAAGCCAGGGCCAGGAGTGCTACTTCTTCATCAATGCAATCGGCAACGCAAGGTATGGGATGAACTTGCGGAACGTCTCGCCTCGTCGGGCATAAACGTTCTCACCTTGGACTACCGAGGGTACGGCGAAAGCGGCGGTACGCCAAATGATAAATTAACCCCGGAAGAACAAAAGAAAATGGTCACCGAGATATGGCCGCGCGATTTCGATATGGCGCTTGAATATCTCGAGTCGCAGCCTGATGCCGCGCGCAGCAAAATTGGCGTGGGGGGAGCGAGTTGCGGCGTCAACAATTCCATTCAATTGGCCCGTCGCCATTCTGAAATACAGTCGTTAATGTTGCTCTCCGGTCCGACCGACCGTGCGGGAAGGCTATATCTGCAATCGTCCGGTCTGCCAATTTTTGTTTCCGCGGCGGATGACGACGAATTTGGCAATATGGTGGAACCCCTGCAGTGGTGGTTCAGCACCTCGACAATCTCCGCCAGCCGTTTCGAGCACTATGCGACAGGCGGTCACGGCGCTGATATGTTCACGGTTCACAAAGAATTGGTTGACTTGATAGCCGAGTGGTTTGCCGCAACCCTCACAGATCATCCCGCCAGCTTACCGAAGACCAATGGCACAGCCTTCCCGCCTCAACTGATTCGCACTCTGGAGATGATCGACAAACCTGGCGGCGCGAATGAAGTTGCGAGGGCGCTGGTGCAGGCTCGTGAACACGATCCCAATGCTGTGATCTTCCCGCAGTTTCTCGTCAACGTGCTCGGCTACGAACATATCCAACTTGGGGATACAAAAGGAGCGGTGGAAATTTTGAAACTGAATGTGGATGGGTATCCCAATTCGCCCAATACGTATGACAGCCTAGCGGACGCATATTTGGCTGCCGGAGACAAAGATTTGGCCCTAAAAAATGCTAAGAAGGTGCTTGAACTTTTGCCGAGCGATCATAGCGAAAGCGAACTAAGACGAAACGCTATAAGAAGCAGCGCAGAACAAAAGATCTCACAGCTCGACAAGCCAAATTCGAAGTGAGAGCGCTCAAGCGAAGGATTCATTTTCGAGTTCGCATGAACTCATCCGAAGATCCCCAACATTTATTTTTCGGCTGGAGGCGTTTCCGTCGCGATCGGCAAAGTAACCGTGAACACCGCGCCGCCACCCGGCCCCGACGCTGCTTCCACGTTTCCATTGTGTTCTCGCAGAATAGCTTTGCAAATGCTCAAACCCAGGCCGGTCCCACGGCCTGGGCGCTTGGTTGTGTAGAAGGGGTCGAAAATATTGGGTAGGGTTTCCGGGGAGATGCCCGGGCCATCATCCTGAAAAACCACTGAGACTGATTTTTCATCCTGGTTGATACGGATGCGCAAAGTCCCGCGGTCGCGCACTTCGCGCATGGCCTGCTCTGAGTTCAAGACCAGGTTCAGAAAAACTTGCATCAACTGGTGGGCATCTCCGCTCACCGGTGGCAGGGATGTCTCCTTTAGAAAATCAACTGTGATATTGCTCTTGCGCAACGAATAGGCGTGCAGGTGCAGAGTTCTTTGCACCAGTTCGCTGAGATCGATCGGGCTCTTGCCGGGCGCCGGCGGACGCGAAAAATACATCAGGTTCTGAACAATTTCCGCCGCTCGCCGAGCCTGCTGTTGCAGAATCAACATTTGCTTCCTAACGGACTCTGGCGCATCGCCCTCCTGCAGTAATTCAGCCATTCCTAGAATGCTGGTAAGAGGATTATTCAGTTCGTGAGCGAAGCCCGCGATCATCTGCCCCATCGCCGCTAGCCTTTCACTCAGAATGATCTGCTGTTCCAGTTTCTTTTCCACGGTAATGTCACGCACAGAGACGATGGCGCCGCTCAATTTGTTTTCCGCATCGAACAGCGGTGTGGCCGAGGCTCGCATGGTGCGCCAGTTTCCATCGCGGTGCCGCGCTTTATAGTCGCATGTTCCAAATTTTTTACGGCCCTCGGTCAGGTCGCGATACAGTTCCAGCAATTCCGGCGAGTAATCTTCTTCCTCCTCGACTTTCTTGCCTAACAAATCTTCTGGTTTGAAGCCGCGCAAATCCTGAATGCGCGAACTGACGAAACTGTAACGACCGTTCAGATCTATAACCAGGATCAGGTCAGGAAAACTTTCCAGAAGGTAGCGGTGGAACTCCTCCTGCCGGCGCAAAGCCTTTTCCATCTCGCGGCGCTCGGACACATCCACCAGCGTTCCCTGATAGCGGACGATTTTTCCTCCTGCGTCCCAGACGGCGCGCGATGTATCAAGGAACACGCCCAGACTGCCGTTCTTGCGCCGCAAAGTGATTTCCCGCGTGCGCACGCCTCCCTGGTCGTCTGCGGATCGCCCGAGAACTGGGCTTTGATTGGGATGGGCATTCAACGCCCGCGAATCCAGATCGAGCAATTCCTCTTTACTTTCGTATCCCAGCACGTAAACCAGCGCGACGTTGCCATCGAGTAATTTGCCTTCCGGCGTGCTGAAGTAAACGCCTTCTTGCAGCGTCTCGAACAACTCCGTAAAGCGGCGTTCCTTCTGCTGTTCTTCAGTGACATCTCGGGCGAGCGCACTCACGCCGACGACCTCGTCCCCCTTAACAATCGCGTTGAGGGCGCAATCAAAATAGAGAGACTTAGTACTCGACTTCAGGCGAACTGCAACCATGCCGGACCAGCGTCGTTTCTCAAGGAAACGAGACAGTCCTCGATCCACTTCGTCACGTTTCGGCTCGTCAAGAAATTCGTCTAAACGATGCCCGATAACCTCGGCGTAAGGAATCCCCAGCAATTGAGTTACGCGCCGGTTTATGGTCTTGATTTTGCCGTCCAATGCAGTGGCGAAAGCAATATCGTCGAAGGAATCGATCAGTTCTTTGAAGCTGCGCTGCGACCGGGTGATGATTTCTCCCAGTTGATCGAGTTGTTCATTGGTGGGGGCGGTTGCCCGTTCTTGCAGCCCGCGTACCAGGACCTTTAATTCTGCGACGCGTTTCCTTCTTCCATATATAAAACCGACAAATGCCATGGCAACGCAGAAAACTGCGATGGCAAGCAATCCCAGGTGATAGGGAAGACTTTGCAACCTCTCCCATGACTCTGCGGCTAACCCCGTGGCGAGCAGAACCACAAACAAAAGCGCAAGGCGCCATAGCCATGCTTCTTCTTGCTCCAGGGTGCCGGGTATTGCCTCAGGTTGGGTCGGGTGCTTCTCAGGTTCCGACATAAGGGTTCGTTGGCACTATCAGCAAATGCTCCTGCATGGGACCAGGCATGGCCTAGGCGAATCCTAGTTCACTCGGCGGATGCAGACAACCAAAGCGTGTTGGGTAATTTGGTTCACAGACAGAACGCCAGCCTATTGTTCACTTGTCACAAGTTCGCGGTTCATCAGTCACCAAGGGTTGAATGCGTCAAAGCGTAGTGTGTGCTTTAGCCTGACATGCCAGTGCTACCCGTTTGCTCGAAACACAACGAGCAGGCTTGGCACAACCTTGGATGCTTTATAAGACGCTGAGTGCCGCAGTTTATGGCATCGATGCCAACATCATCGAGGTCGAGGTCGACGTGTCTGGAATCAAGACAATGGAAGACCATTTCCACACCGTCGGCCTGCCGGATGCCGCAGTCCGCGAAAGCCGAGACCGCGTCCGAGCGGCGCTGAAGAACTGCGGATACGATATTCCCCCAACTCACATCACGATCAATCTTGCCCCGGCCGACATACGCAAGGAGGGCTCCGGCTTCGACCTGCCCATGGCTCTCGGAATTCTGGGTGCCTACGGCGGCCTTAATAAGAAGGAGGTACCGGATTGCATTTTCGTGGGCGAGTTGTCGCTCGACGGCGGAGTTCGCGGAGTCCGCGGAGCGCTGCCCATCGCCATTGAGGCGCGCGGCAGAAAGATCTCGCGTCTCGTGGTGCCTGAGCTAAACGCCAAAGAAGCGGCAATGGTCAGCGGGGTCGAAATCTATCCGGTGAAATCGCTGCTGGATGTAATTCGCTTCGTGAACACCGGCAACGGCATTGTGCCTCTCAAAGTCGACAGCGAAAACTTGCTAAGCGAAGCTCAGCAGTTTCACGTCGACTTCAAGGACGTGCGCGGCCAGCACTCCGCCAAGCGGGCTCTGGAAGTAGCTTGCGCCGGAGGCCATAACATCCTGATGATTGGCCCTCCAGGCTCGGGCAAAACCATGCTGGCCAAGCGCATGCCCACGATCCTCCCCCCGTTCACATTTGAAGAAGCCTTGGAGACCACCAAGATTCATAGCGTAGCCGGAGTGCTCGATCCCGGTGCGGGACTGGTCGGCGTACGTCCTTTTCGTGCGCCCCATCACACTATCTCCGACGCGGGACTGATCGGCGGCGGCGCAGTTCCACGTCCTGGCGAGGTTTCCCTGGCTCATAACGGAGTGCTGTTCCTGGACGAATTGCCCGAATTCCCCCGCAATGTGCTGGAGGTCATGCGCCAGCCTTTGGAGGATGGGACTGTCTGCATCGCCCGTGCTTCCATGTCGCTGACTTTTCCTGCGCGTTTCATGCTGGCTGCCGCCATGAATCCCTGTCCTTGTGGCTACTTTAACGACCGGTCGCGCGAGTGCCATTGCACGCCCCTGGTAATCCAGCGCTATATGTCAAAGATTTCAGGGCCATTGCTAGACCGGATCGACATCCATATTGATGTGCCCGCGGTGAACTATAAGGAGATGCGATCAAGTTCGGAACCAGAAAGCTCGGCCAAGATTCGTGAACGGGTAATGCGAGCTCGCGGTAGTCAACTAGAAAGGTTCCTATCATCGCCCAAAGAGAAGCTTTACTGCAACGCGCAAATGGGGCCGCGGCATATCCGCGCATTCTGCGATCTTTCCGCCGACTGCGAACGGCTGTTGGAGCGGGCGATGGCTCAGCAAGGTTTGACCGCACGCGCTCATGATCGAATTCTAAAAGTAGCCAGAACCATTGCGGATCTGGAGGGAGGAAAATCGATCGAGCCTAAGCATATCGCCGAGGCGATCCAATATCGCACCCTCGATCGTACCTTTTGGGCGTAAGTGGAGAACGGGGCGTCTTGCCCGTTTTGGTTTGAGGAATGGTGGGATTAACTGCAGTTTAACTAGCTTATTATAAATAGCTTAACGCGGATGCAGTTTAGACTGATTCTGCCCCATATCGAGCTTTCCGCCTGTAAATTCAGCGGTATTGCAAGAAACACTTGACGTCCCGTTCAATCTAACGTAGGGTGAACAGTTCCGAAGGCTTATGTAAGCAGTTGGTCTGACGAATCTCCGCTGGCGACGGAACAAATCTAGAAACCGAGAAACTTTCGGGCCAGACGGAGCATCTATACCAGTAGCCAGAGGTTTCCCGTACAACCCATTTGAATTGAGTAACTTAGGCGCTCTGGTCGGGTTCTTCTTGCCAGAAAAGGGACGTGCGGCCAATTTGCTCGGATAGGAGAATAGCTTATTATGCGATCTGATCGCGTTTTTGATGCTTTACATACATTACGGAATCGTTATATGCTTTGCCAGCTTGCATCCAAGGCTACCCGTAAATTTCACAAGCCTAACACCAGAATCCAGGAAACCATGAACGAAGTTCTGGATAAGATTGCAAGCTCGGAACGGCAGACGGTTCTGTCGGAACCTGAAAATTTTGCCGAGGCACAACGGCGGGCTGCGTAACCAGCCCCGCCGCCCTGCCCCGCGGTTGACCAGTCTTTTCTGAGTAACCCCCCTTTGAAAATCCCTTCGCAGGTGAACTAAATAATGACCATCGCAGAACTGAAAGAGAAAAACATTACAGAGCTGACCAAGATCGCCCGATCCTTGGATCTGCCCGGCGCCAGTGGATTGCGCAAGCAAGACTTGATCTTCAAAATTCTTCAAGCCCAAAGCGAAAAAGAAGGCCACATCTTTGCGGAAGGAGTGCTCGAAATCCTGCCTGACGGCTACGGATTCCTGCGCTCGCCTGATTACAACTATTTGCCCGGCCCGGACGATATCTATGTCTCGCCGTCGCAAATTCGAAAGTTTGACCTCAAGACCGGCGACACCATCAGCGGCCAGGTTCGTCCGCCGCACGAGGGCGAAAAGTATTTCGCTTTAGTTAAGATTGAAGCCGTCAACTTCGAGTCGCCCGACGAGGCGCGCAACAAGATTCTGTTCGACAACCTGACGCCGCTTTATCCGCAGGAACGGATCAAGCTGGAAACGACGCGTGAGAACGTCAGCGCCCGCGTCATGGATCTGTTAACTCCCCTCGGCAAGGGACAGCGCGGCCTGATCGTGTCGCCGCCACGCGCCGGCAAGACCATGTTGTTGCAGAACGTCGCCAACTCGATCACCACGAATCATCCGGAAGTCGTGCTGATGGTGCTGCTGATCGATGAGCGCCCGGAAGAAGTCACCGACATGCAGCGCTCGGTCAAGGGCGAAGTGATCTCATCGACCTTCGACGAACCCGCCGCCCGCCACGTGCAAGTCGCGGAAATGGTGATCGAGAAAGCCAAGCGCCTGGTCGAACACAAACGCGACGTAGTGATTTTGCTCGATTCCATCACTCGACTCGCCCGGGCCTACAACACGATCGTGCCGCCCAGCGGAAAAGTACTTTCCGGCGGTGTTGACTCAAACGCTCTGCAGCGCCCGAAGCGATTCTTCGGCGCGGCTCGCAACATCGAGGAAGGCGGATCGTTGACCATCATTGCCACTGCTTTGATCGACACCGGCTCCCGCATGGACGACGTGATCTTCGAAGAATTCAAAGGCACGGGCAATTCCGAAATCATCCTCGACCGCAAGTTAGTCGACAAGCGCACCTTCCCGGCCATCGACATCCAACGCTCCGGTACGCGAAAAGAAGAGCTGCTGATCCCGAAAGAAGACCTGACGCGCATCTGGGTTCTGCGCCGGGTTCTGAATCCGCTGTCGCCAGTCGAAGCTATGGAACTGCTAATCGACAAGCTGAACAAAGCGAAATCAAACGGCGAGTTCCTCGCTAACATGAGTTCGCTCTAGCGAACAGATTATGGAGGACGGGCGTCGCGCCCGTCCGTTGCGGTCAATCTCCGCGGTAATCTGGGCTAGGCAAAACTTTCGTTACTCCCACGTCCATTCAGACAAGCCAGCTTCCTTGGAATTCAGCACAACGCCGTATAATTTCCTTATTAAGGCCTTGACGAGGTTACCGTGCGATTTAAATCCTTCGCGCTGGCTTTCTTCTTTCTGCTGATGACAACTGTTCTAGCGGCGCAGTCGTCCGTACAGAGCCCCATGCAAGCTCCAATTCAGCTTCCGAGGATCGGCCCTGGCGCCAATTCCGACGATCGCGATAATGAGCAACACGCCAAATTGGAAAAAGAACTCGCCAAAAAAGCAAACCGCGACCGTCAAGCGCAACTGCAGCGCGACACTGATAGCCTGCTCAAACTTGCCAACGAGCTGAAACAGTACGTGGACAAATCGAACGAGAATACCCTGTCACTGGATGTAGTGAAAAAAGCAGAAGAGATCGAAAAGCTAGCCCACAGCGTAAAAGAGAAGATGAAAGCGAACTGAACGTAGGGCGGACACTCCTGTCCGCCGTCTTTGATCTAGGTTTTGGCTTTAAGATCAAGAGCAAAAAGCGGACAAGAGTGTCCGCTCTACACCAACCCTGGCGCAATCCCGCTACCAGATCGGATGTCCATCCTTGTCGCGGAAGACGAAAGTTTCACTGCCCCGAGTAACCTCGCGGGCAAAGATTGTTTCTACGCCTTCGAACTGCACCTTGGCGCCGACGACGGTGATGACATCGCCTTTACTGAAGACAAGATCGTAGGTCTTCACAAATTTCGTGCTGGCGAGGTGGACTTCAATAGTCTCGGTTGGAGACAACCTCAAAATCAGATGCGAGCCCAACCCGCCGCTCATCGGGCATTGACGATCTCTTACCTCTTCCACAGTTCCCTTAAACGTGGCTTCTGTTGCGCGATCATACTTTGGAACTACGGCGCTGGTCGCAGATTTCTCTGCCGCCGCAGCCGCCGTGGGGATCATGAGAATCAAGGCAAGAATCGTGACAACCAGAATAACGATGCGTGAAGTTTTCATCAGCCACCTCCTGCTTGAATTTCACTTTCTGAGTTAAGTTTGGCCCCATTTCGCGTCCCGCGCTGTGATGAACATCACCAGCCGCTGTGAGCAGCGGAGACCGAATTACCGAACGGGATACTTGTCGGGCGCAGCTAGGTGTATCATTCCCTTTCCCCAGTAAAGACTTCTAAAGAAAATCTATGTCGAAAGGTCCATATGAAAGGTGACGCCAAGGTTATTGCATTACTGAATCAGGTATTGAAAGCGGAACTCACGGCCATCAACCAATATTTTTTACACGCCGAGATGTGCGAGAACTGGGGTTATGAAAGGATGGCCAAGCACACCCGGAAGGAATCTATCGAAGAGATGACCCACGCCGAGAAACTGATGGAGCGCATTCTCCTGCTCGACGGCACTCCCAACATGAGCGACTATTTCAAGATCAACATTGGTCAAAGCTTAGCGGAGCAACTAAAGAACGATCTGCAACTGGAGTATGACGCGGTTAAGCGCCTGAATGACGGAGTCGAAACCTGCGTTAACGCGGGGGACAACGGATCGCGCGAACTGCTGGAAAAAATTCTCATCGACGAAGAGCACCACATCGATTGGCTGGAAGGCCAACTGCACGCCATCTCTGAGATGGGCATCCAAAACTACCTCTCTCAGCAATTGCACGATAACGAGGAAAAAGATTGACTGCGATCCCGCGTGGTCATCCCTAATGTGATCGACCTCACTATGAGTTGTGCCTAAGATCACCGCCTTTGCTGCCCCGGAGGCTTCTAATCGAAGGTGACGGGATGCGCGGCGGCCGCAATAAAGCAATTTCGCGCCGGGAGTAAGTCATGAACGACCAGGATCTGTTAAGGTGCCCACTCCTCCAAGGCCTCGACCGGATGCACCGAGCCGAGCTCATCGGCCTGCTGAACGATAGCGGCGTCCGCGAAAAACTGGAAAAATGTTTAGCCGAGCACGTAAGTGCGGCGGAGGCTTCCGGCCAACCGCTCGACCCTTGCACTCAGGAAAAGCAGGCCGGAGATTTTGAAAAGCAAGTACATAGCTGGAACCCGCAACTCTCGCCCTGGAACCGAAGCCCGAAGGAGTAAGCAAATCCAAACAACACGTGGAGGACGGGCGCCTCGCGAGCCTGCCCTGAGCGAAGTCGAAGGGTCCAGCCGGGCGGGGACGCCCGGCCTCCATTAGTCTAAATACTTTTAGCCGCGAGACTTCCGCCGCCTTTGTGACTTAGATCACAGCCATCTGTGCTGTCCGCACTAGCCCCGCCAGAGACTAAGGTCGACAATCGCAGTAGTGAAGGAGGGGCGCCGATGATGCTAGGTTACAGGCTTCTCCGTCTGGTCGAAACCCACTCTGAGGCCCTGGCGGCAGGGCTCCTCGAAAAAACACGACAATCCCCTTTGCTCCCCGGCTACCGCGACGTTCCGCCCGGGGAACTTGAGCAACGGGTGTACGAAATCTACCGGCACCTGGCGGAATGGCTTCTCGGCAAAACCGAGTTGGATGTCGAGAAACGCTATTTGGAGATCGGGGCGAAGCGCGCCCACCAACACGTGCCGCTCAGTCAGCTCATCTGGGCGATTATCCTGACTAAGAAAAATCTTTGGGATTTCATGCAACAAGAAGCAGTGCTCGACCGGCCTGCGGAAATTTCCGGTGAATTAGAAGTGGAGCAGCTGTTAGATCAATTTTTTGATCGCGCCATTTATTACGCCGCGGTGGGATACGAGCGCGCAGGCGTCTCTGAACCGCTGCAGCACGCGAGCGCCGTATAGAGGGAAAGAATGTCTTCCTGGGAAATTGACTACAGAAATAAGTTGCAGACGCCAGAGGAAGCATTGCTCTGCGTGCGCTCGGGAATGCGTGTATACATTCAGCCGGGATGCGCCGAGCCTGAAACTTTGGTTGAAGCGCTAATGCGCCGAGCTCCCTATGTGGAAGACGTTGAAATCGTCCACATGATGACCATGGGAGCGGCTCCGTATGTGGCCCGGGAGATGGCAGGGCACTTCCGCCATAACGCCATGTTCATCGGCGGGAATGTGCGCGAGGCTATTAACGAAGGCCGCGCGGACTATACCCCTATCTACCTAAGCGAGATTGAAGCACTGTTCGAAGGCGGGGCGATGCCCATCGATGTTGCCTTGCTGACACTTTCGCCTCCCGACGCGCATGGATTCTGCAGCTTCGGCGTGGGCGTGGATACTTCACTCACTGCGGCGAAATGCGCCCGCTATGTAGTGGCGCAGATCAACCATCAGATGCCCCGCACTTTCGGCGACAGTTTTATCCATGTAAATGAAATCGATGTCGTTGTCGAGTCGGCCCGTCCGCTGTGTCAGATGATGCAATCACAAGTCACCGACATGCATGTCGCCATCGCCCGCAACGTGGCAAGTTTGATCGACGATGGGGCCGTGCTTCAGACTGGGATCGGGGGAATCCCGGATGCGGTTCTGCCTTTCCTCATGGATCGCAAGGATCTGGGGATTCACAGCGAGCTGGTTTCGAACGGCGTGATTCCTCTGATCGAAGCTGGCGTCATCACGGGAGCGCGCAAGAATTTCAAGCCACGGAAAATCATTCTGGGATTTGCCATCGGCACCAAAGCCTTGTTCGACTTCGTTGACAACAATCCTATATTCGAATTCCGTCCCACCGCCTATACCAACGATCCCGCGCTGATCGCGCGCAATGACAACATGGTAGCAATCAACTCCGCACTGCAGATCGACCTGACTGGCCAGGTTTGTTCTGATTCGATTGGAAGCCAGTTTTACAGCGGCATTGGCGGGCAAGTAGATTTTCTGCGCGGCGCGTCACGGTCCAAGGGCGGCAAACCGATCATCGCGATTTCATCAACTGCAAAAGACGGCACGATATCGCGGATCGTTCCCATGCTCAGCCCTGGCGCCGGCGTGGTTACGTCCCGCGGTCTGATCCGTTACGTAGTCACGGAATATGGGGTTGCGTACCTGCACGGAAAAACCATTCGGCAGCGGGCCCAGGCATTGATCGACATTGCACATCCCAAGTTTAGGGAAGAGCTTTATCAGTTTTGCGAGAAGACGAGATGGCTGCAGCGGCCTTTAGCTGCGCAAGCCGCGACAACGAGGTGAAAGATGGCGGGCCAAGCGCGCGGTAAAGTCACGGTCGATGTTGACGAATGCAAAGGATGCGGACTCTGCGTGGAGTCGTGCCCACCCAAGTGCCTTGAACTGGCGCCGGAGTTGAGCGTCTACGGGGTTCATCCCGCGCGGTATACGGGCGAAGATTGCACCGGCTGTGGAATCTGCTTCTATTGCTGCCCCGAGCCGGGCGCGATTATCGTTTACCGCATAAAAGCCAAAGGCAAAGCATTTGCCGCGGCGCAAGGAGCTGAACATGCGGCAGCTTTGTAAAGGAAACGTCGCAGTGGTGAAAGGCGCCATCCTCGCCGGATGCCGCGCCTACTACGGATATCCAATTACCCCAGCCAGCGAAATCGCCGAGTCCGCTGCGCTCTATTTCCCGCAAGTCGGAGGAACTTTTCTGCAGGCGGAGAGCGAAGTCGCCGCCATCAACATGGTGTACGGCGCGGCTGCAGCCGGGGTTCGCGTGATGACGGGCTCTTCCGGACCCGGGATCAGCTTGATGCAGGAAGGCATGTCATATCTGGCTGGAGCCGAATTGCCATGCGTGATTGTGGACGTAATGCGCGGCGGACCGGGGCTCGGCAACATTGCCCCGGAACAAAGCGATTATTTCGCCATGGTGAAAGGCGGCGGCCACGGCAATTACCGCAATATCGTGCTGGCACCCGCCTCGGTGCAGGAGATGGCACAACTCACCATGCTGGCGTTCGATCTCGCCGACAAATATCGCAATCCCGCGGTTGTGCTGGCCGACGGCTTTATCGGGCAAATGATGGAGCCGCTCGATCTTGAATACCGCGAGATTAATCCCCCGGAAAAAATCTGGGCAGTAAAAGGTACGCCCGAGACGCGGGCCAATCTGGTCAGCTCCATTTATCTCGAATCCGATCTACTCGAAGAACATCAGCGCCGTATGGAAGCCAAGTACATCCGCGCGCAGGAAACCGAACCGCGCTGGGAACTTTGCCACACCGAAGACGCGGAAGTCTTGCTGGTTGGTTACGGCATCGTGTCGCGGGTGTTGCTTTCTACAGTCGAAGCGCTGCGCAAGCAAGGCGTGAAAGCAGGGCTTTTCCGCCCCATCACACTGTGGCCTTACCCGTCGCAGCCGCTGGCGAAAGCGGCGGCTAACGTGCAAAAAGTGTTGGTCGTCGAATTGAGCAATGGACAGATGCTGGAAGACGTGCGCCTGGCATTGGACGGCAAAGTTCCAGTTGGATTCTACGGACGCGTCGGAGGCAACGTCCCTTCGGTAGCGGAACTGCAGCAACAAGTTCTGGAACGCATAGCAATAGCCGTTTAAGGTTGGGACCAGTTTCGTTAATGTTTCTTGAAGTTGAACGGAAAAGTTTTGAAAGGGCCGGCTTCAGCCGCGCCGCTAGTGGCTAGTAAGGACGCGGCTTTAGCCCCTGAGGAACCTGGCCAGTTGCGCGAGGATCAAGCCGGGAGAGGACAACGAAAATGGCGAACGAAAGCGTAATCAGCGCGGTGGATCCCGAAGTTAAATCCGAAGTCAACGACAATGGATACGAACTAATCCACTCCAGATCGCCGGTGTTCTTCGACCTCTACGAGCGCAAATCAGAATTGAAGCACCAGACCCATTACTGCCCCGGCTGCGGGCACGGAGTAGCCCACAAACTGATTGCCGAAGCCCTGCAGGAACTGGGGCTGCAGGATAAAACCATCTTCGTGAGTCCCGTCGGCTGCTCGGTATTTGCCTACTACTATTTCGACGTAGGCAACGTGCAAGTCGCGCATGGACGCGCCCCCGCTTCCGCCACAGGACTCAAACGGTCTTGTCCCGACAAAATCGTAATTTCGTATCAGGGAGACGGAGACCTCGCCGCCATCGGCACCGCCGAGATCGTGCACGCTGCCAACCGCGGAGAAAAGATTACCGTCTTCTTCGTGAACAACGGAATCTATGGCATGACCGGCGGCCAAATGGCGCCCACCACGCTGGTAGGGCAGAAGAGCACAACTTCTCCCTGGGGCCGCCGCCCGGCGAACGAAGGTTTTCCGCTGCACATGGCGGAACTTCTGGCTACGCTGGAAGCCCCGGCCTACATCGAACGCGTGGCGCTCTCGGATAACAAGAACATCATGAAAGCGCGCCGCGCGATTCGTAAGGCACTTGAGCTCCAGCGCGACGGCGCAGGCTTTTCCTTTGTCGAAATTTTATCCCCGTGTCCGACAATTTGGGGCAAAGATCCGGTGGAAGCGCGGCGCTGGGTCTTGGATAAAATGACGCCAACTTTTCCGCTGAATGTTTTTCGCGATCGCCGTCCGGAAATTCCCGCAGGCAACGAACCGCCGCAGCGCACCGTGTCGGATGTGCTGGAAATCAGCCCGAAAACTGCAGTGCGCGACGCTTCTACGACCAAACACGCTCACCACTTCAAAGACATCAAGATTAAAATCGCGGGCTTCGGAGGACAGGGCGTGCTGCTCTTAGGCCAACTCCTCATCGAAATGGGCATGCGGGAAGGCCTTGAAGTGAGTTGGTTGCCATCGTACGGGCCGGAGATGCGTTCAGGCAGCGCGCACTGCCACGTTTGCCTTTCAAAAGAACGGATCGGCTCGCCCCTGGTCTCGCACGCCGACGTGCTCGTCGCCATGAACGAATTTTCGCTGCGCAAGTTTGCCCCCGAAGTTGTGAGCGGCGGTCTCATCCTATACAACGCAACCAGTGTTCCTGCCGACTTCGCCGCGCCGGGGGTGCAGGTAGTCGCCATTCCGGCAGCGGAAATGGCCGACAAACTCGGTTCAACTAAAGCCGGCAACATCATAATGATGGGCGCGCTGCTCGAAGAGACCGAGTGTCTCGCGCCCGGTACCGCACTCAGCGTGCTGGAAGAGAAGGTCAAAAAACTCAATCTGTTGGAAATTGACCGGCAAGCCCTCACCGCTGGACGATTATTTATCGATGACCAGGCCCACATCGGGGCGGTAAGTCAACCCGACGGCTTCGCTTAACTCTCATCCCGCGCTAAAAATGGAGGACGGGCGTCTCGCCCGTCAGCCGCGCGAGACGCCCGTCCTCCATAAATGGTGGCCGCAATGGCCGAGTCACCCCGATCCCTCATCAAAGATTGGGAATGCCCACGGCCAGGAAAACTGAATCCCGCCGCGCAACCCCGCGGACGAAACCAGGCGCAGTTCCGTCTCAATCCCTGGAGTCGCCGTTCCCTCCAATCGATCTACCCATCAAACTTCCATTCCCTCCAATGGAAGCGAAGTCCGCAGACACTATTCCCGAAGACGGTCCCTACCTTTACGAGCCCAAGTGGGACGGCTTCCGCTGTCTGGCTTTCCGCAGCGGCGATAAGGTCCTCCTGCAATCCAAAGCTGGTCAGCCCCTCGGCCGGTATTTTCCAGAGTTGGTGACTGCTCTCGGTCTGTTGAAAGCGCGCAAATTCGTGCTGGATGGAGAAATCGTCATCTTCGTCGGCGATCGCCTTTCGTTTGATGATCTGCTCATGCGGATTCATCCGGCCGAATCGCGAATTCGCAAACTATCGGTGTCGACCCCCGCGACACTGATGTGCTTCGACCTGCTGGTGGATGAACGCGGAAAATCCTTGGTCCAATTACCGCTGAGCGCACGCCGCTGTAAACTCGAAGAATTTTTCGCCTCTAGCTCCACTCCAGAATTGATCCGCCTTTCTCCCGCATCAACCGAATCCCGCCAGGCAAAGCAGTGGATGCGCGAGCGGTCGACGATGGGACTGGACGGAATCATAGCCAAACGCCTCGATGAGCCGTATCACTCCGGCGACCGCAACGCGATGATAAAAGTGAAACGCATCCGCACCGCCGATTGCGTGGTTGGCGGCTTCCGCTACGCGGAAAAGGGCAACGGCATCGGCTCACTTCTGTTGGGACTGTACAACGATGAGGGCGCGCTCGACCACGTCGGCTTTACTTCCAGCTTCAACGCCGAGCAGCGCGAGCATTTGAAGAAGACGGTCGAACCGCTCATTGGTCCGCCCGGATTCACTGGCCGGGCGCCCGGCGGCCCCAGCCGCTGGAGCACCAGACGTTCCAGCGAATGGCAACCGCTCAAACCAAAGCTGGTCTGCGAAGTCAGCTACGACCATTTTTCTGGCGGCCGGTTCCGGCACGGCACCAAGTTCATCCGCTGGCGTCCGGAGAAGCGGCCCGATCAGTGCACCTTCGAGCAACTGCAACGTCGTTGATGTGCCAGACATCTTGGCGCATCGAGATTTCATCTGAGAGCAGCCGTATTCAACTTCGATCAAGGAGCTTCACAATGTCAGAAGTAAACATTTCACGGCCGGAACCAGATGGAGAAGTGAAGACACCCCAGAAGAAGGAAAATAATCCCTTCAGCGAACAGGAGAAGCATGGCGACGAAGCGCAACGGCGCGCGCCCGGCAGCGAGCGAGAGTATCAGGGCGATCCGTCGGTGCAGCGTCGAGCTCCTGGGGCTAAGGAGACCCTCGACGAAGAAGATAAGAACGAAGATAGCGAACGCGAAATCGCCTAGGTCTTTGCGAGCCAGGACGGAGGCCTTCGAGGTTTTAATCCAACATTCCGCCGCGCAGCCGCTATGTCCTTGATCGTAGGTTCCCTCCTTACCCGCTGGGCCTGGATTCACGCCGGGCGAGCTTCCACTCGTGATCCCAAACTGGCGCTCGGAACTTCCCGAATCGAGCCCACGCAAAAGCATGAAAAAAGGGATTTTCTGGCTTAAGGAATCATTCCCGCAATCCTACGGGCTTTCATTGATTGCGCTGATCTCCTGGTGGCGTTATTCGTTAGATATAGGAGATTGATCATGCAAAAACAAAATATTCTCATCAACCTCGCATTGGGCGGGGTCGTAGCACTATTTCCTCTCGCGGGCATTGCCCAGACGGGGTCGATGTCGAACAGTTCCAGCTCTCAGGGCGGAAGTTCAATGAGCGGTAAAATGGGGTCGAACCTGAGCGCGTCAGACAAAAAATTTGTGCACGACGCCGCTCAAGGCGGCATGGCAGAAGTCGAACTCGGCAAGCTGGCTACCGAAAAAGCTTCCAGCGATGACGTCAAGAAATTCGGACAACGAATGGTCGACGATCATACCAAGGCCGGGGACCAGTTGAAGCAAGTCGCGAGCACCCAAGGCATAACGCTTCCTCAAGGCCTTTCGGCAAAAGACAAGCTCACCAAAGAGCATTTGTCAAAGTTAAGCGGCGAGCAATTCGACAAGGCTTACATGGCCGACATGGTCAAAGATCACACGCAGGACGTTGCCGATTTTCAGCGCGAGAGCCAGTCAGGCAGCGATCCGGCCGTAAAGGATTTTGCTTCGCAGACTCTGCCAACCCTCCAGGACCATCTTAAGGAGGCCAAAGAGATCGCTCCCAAAACTCATACTGCCAGCAACATGCAGCAGCGCCAGCAATAGAAGGGAAAATTTTGGTTCAGCATCAGTGACGCTCTGCCAGTTCTCTCAATGAGCGCGCAGCGTGCTGCCCGCCAGATCTTGGATCTCGACAGCGGCCTATAAAATCGCATGTCCTGTGGGTCATCGAAACGCCCTTGTATTCCGCATTTCCTCAAAGAGGGGGCAGCTTTATTTGCCATTGATGCTCCAACTGGCGACCGTAGGCGGTCGAATTGCCCCAGCGCTCAGTCCATAAGGGCGACCGGGGGCAAGGCTACCTACAATTCGGCGTTGGCGTACGAATTGATTTCGCAGTTCAAGCTGACTTCCTCAAACTGCGGCATTGTCCATTCCATAAGTCCTCTCCATTCTGATTTGTTCGCATTCATCACTCACTTCAGCCGGACGCCGCCGACTTCCTCTTGCATGTCAACTCCGTTGCTGCTGTCCATCCAGGCGGCTACAAAGACGCTGTCGCCTTTCCAGGTGTTGCCGGTGTAGTCGCCCATCCAGTTGTCGCCGGTGCCGTTGTTTCTTGGATCGGAGAACGCCGTGGTCAACTGCCAGTTATCGCCGAAGCTTTGGCCACCGTCTTCGGAGACGGCAGCGAATGCCTGGTAGTCGATATCGTTTGGATCGTTGCGGCGGTCCAGCCAGCTTACGCCGACTTTTCCTGTCGAGCTCACGGAGATTGAGGGGAAGAACTGATCGTGAGTGTCACTCTTGGGGGCCAGGCGCATGGGTTTCGACCAGGTTGTGCCGCCATCGGTCGAGCGCATGAGTTGCACCTTCAGGTAGCTCCCTGTCCAGGTGTACATGACGACGTACACAGTGCCGGCGTAGGGGCCGTCACTGTTGTCGACCGCCATAGACGGGTAGTTGTAGACCCGCTCAAAGGTGTTGGGCAGTTCCCAGTCTAAAGGCATTTTCACGGTCGCTATTTGCTGGGGCTCGGACCAGGTGCTCCCCCGTCGACCGACCTCGAAAGGGTGATGTAGCCGCCGCGGCAGTTCCACGAGCAGCGCAGCCAAGTCAGGTACACCGAACCGTCCTTGGCGACAGCCATGCGAGTGAGGTTATCGCTAGACGGATACTTTTGTACGGAGTCAACGGCAACCTGGGTCCAGGTGGCGCCTCCGTCGGTAGAATGGGAAACTAGGACTTGGTTCTTGGCGCCTTGGTCCGACACCAGGACGCCGGAGACGTACACCGCGCCGGCCCACGGGCTGCTCGGGCTGGCATCAACGGATAGGTGCGTCAGGTAATAGTTCGTATTGCCTGGGCTTTGCAGCGCGATGACGGGCTTGCCCCAGTTTGTGCCGCCGTCACTTGACTTTTGAACCGCCACCAGGCCGTAGCCCATGCCCGCGATGTCTGAGTAGGCCCCGGAAGCATAGGCGTTCCCTTTTTGATCGTAACCGACTGACGGTTCGTCGGCCGCGTAGAACCCGCGCCTCCCTGCGATGACGGGCATGCACTCAACGCGGGCCCAAGTTGAGCCGCCGTCCTCGGAAAGATGCAGGCCGAGATCCCCCTCGGACACGCAGTCGGAGTCTCTACTGCCCAGCAACAGTCGTTCCTGGTTCAGCGGATCGGCCGCAATGGGCGAGTCGGTTACTACGCTATCGCCGCCTTCGGACGCCTGTGTAGGGGGAAGCACACACGGGGCAGGTGAGCAATCAAAGCCGCCAGCATCCGTCAGCACCGGCGCGCTGGCCGATTGGCTCTGCGCAAAATACCCGGCACCCAGTGCGAGAAAAATTATCAGCATGCGAGATATGGTCATCAACTTCCCTTCCTTCGCCTAATCCAGGCACCCCGATGGTCCGTTATTGCCGCAGAGACCAAAGACGTCGATCTCGGAGGTCGTCTCCCCCTGCGGGGTAAGCGTCCCCATATACACCTGGCCGTCGAAGACGGTCGGCCTCGAAAAGCCCTTAAGGAGTAATCATGAAAATCGTGCCGTTGCCGTTGACGCCGCCAGCGGAGGCTGTGCCATAGAGGTTACCCTTTGCATCGATGATCAGGCCGGCAAGGGGGTACGCGCCGTCCGAGCAGTCGCCGGTGCAGAAGTCGTGCAGGATACTTTCCTTCCCGTCTGGGGCGATCTCAAAGACAGTGCCGAAACCTCGCTTGCCGCTGTACAATGTGGTGCCGTAGAGATTGCCATGCGCGTCGAGGACCACGCCCGCCTGAGGCTTCACGCCGTCATTCTGATGTGAACCGACGTCGAAGGTGTGCAGCAATCGTTCTCCCTTCTTGCCGACCTTAAAAACAGTCCCGGCGTTGGAGCCATCGCCTCCGTCGGTGGTCGTTCCATAGAGATTCCCTTCAGGGTCCATAATCAGGCCCGCAACCGGGCTCTGCCCGTCGGGAGGTCCCGTAAAGGCATGGAGCACACTCAGTCGTTTGCCCGCCAGCTTGAACACAACGCCGCAACCGTTGGGATAGTCACAATTGATGTCGCCGCCAAAGGCGTCGGTTCCGTACAGATTTCCCCTGACATCCATCAGCAGACTGCCTGCGGCAAGGTAATTCCCATCCTTTCCCCCAGTAAAGCTGTGCAGCACTGTCTCTTTCTTGCCAACCAGCTTGAACACCACTCCGCCCCCGTACTCGCCCCCCGCGTTGGTCGTGCCATAGAAGTTCCCGCTGGCGTCCGCGACCAGCCCCGCCCAGGGGAACGCGCCGTCCGCGCCCCCGGTAAAGCGGTACAGCACGGTTTCCCTATGGCCACTGAGCTTAAAGACCACTCCGCAGCCGACAGACTCGCCGGTGTTGCAACCACTCCCGCCTCCGACCGCGGCGGTGCCGTAAAGATCGCCGTTCGCGTCCATGATCAGGGTCGCGCTCGAGCCCGCACCGTCGGATCCGTTGAAGTTATGCAGTACGGTCTCCACGCCGTTGGTGTCCAGCTTGAACACGATTCCACAACCGTAGCCCCCGCTGTCGTGACAACTGGAGTATTTGCCGCCTTGAAGGGTCGTGCCGTAGAGGTTCCCAGCGGAATCCATCAGCAGCCCGCCAAGGGGCGCGGTGCCGTCTTTGGGTTGACCGCGGAAGCTGTGAAGTACAACAAACGTCTGCCCCTCGGCTGCCGGCCTCGCGCCGAGCGTGAGGGCAAGTGCTACGGCCAACGCCAGGGCGCTGCCGAGCGAACGTCTAGGCTCTGCCGGCGCTCGATGCGCCGGCTCATCTATGCTGTTTGCCGTCCCTCGTTTGACGCTCACGGCCCGTCTCCTTGCTGCTACTGGATGCAGCCATTCGCCAGGGTGTTGCAATTACCTTGGCAGTTCTGTGCGGCTGAAACAGCGGTTAGGGCGAAGGGGGCAAGTAGGCAAAATGAGATTGTCCGCAGATGACGAAGGGGAGAAAACATAGAGGCCTCCAGCGCGAGAGATTTTAGATCAGGGGCCCGTACCAATGACACGCGGATTATCCTCCCGAAATCTTGCTTGTCAAGAGATTTCGATTTCATCTGCAAAAAAGTCTTTGTTTTCTGCACTGGCAGGAGATTCCGACCAGGCTCCGCGGCTAGCCGTTCTTCAGCAGGCCAAAGCGGAGTACGCGAAGCGGCAATGAAGTTCAGCAGTTTGGTTACGTCTGCTCTGCGAAGCTGCATTCTTTCGGGTCTTTATCTTCCCTCAACCCAATAAACACCGGCGCTCGCAATTTCATTCCGCCATCCGCAGTTTCGTGCGTCCATTCAGAAAACTTTATCTCCGCCACTCGTTCTGGCTTCAACCAGTGCGCGTGCGCCGCGTCCACTTTACCGTAAAAAGGACTGCGATTGGTTTCCAGTTCCTTGAGCAGATGCCAGATCTCTTTGAGCATCGCCTGGTTAAATCCGGTTCCCGCCTGCCCCACGTGGATAAGGCGTCCTTGTTTGTCGTAGAGGCCGAGCACGATCGATCCGAAATATTGCCGGCTGCCTTCGGGATCGGTGTACCCGCCAACCACGCAGTCGACGGTTTGCGTGACCTTGATTTTGAGCCAGTCACGGCTGCGCCGTTCTTCGTAGCAACTTCGCCGCTTCTTCGCCAGAATACCCTCGAGCCCTTGTTTTTTCGCCGCCTCAAAGAGCTTCAGGCCCTGGGGAAAATGCTCGGAATAGCGGACCAGATCGCTGGCGGCGATTATCTGGGAGAGCACCTGCTTACGCTGTTCAAGGTCGACGCGCCTTAGGTCATAGCCGTCGAGGTAGATCAGATCGAACAGGTAATAAACCACCTGCAATTCGCGGTGTGCCCCAACGCGGCGCCCGCCTTTGCGGATGCCGGTGCGCTGCTGCATCAAGCTGAACGACGCGCGTCCCTGCCCGTCGAGCGCCACAACTTCGCCGTCGAGAATTGCATTTTTTGCTTTGATCAACTTCGACAAATCGCGCAGTTCGGGAAACTCCCCGGTAAGATCATTTTGATTGCGCGACACCAGCCGCACCTTGCCATCCTCGATGAACGAAACCGCGCGATAACCGTCCCACTTGATTTCGTACAACCACTCCGGATCATCAAAAGGCTTCTCGACGGACGTCGCAAGCATGGGACGAATAGCGGTCGGCATCGGCCGTCGAACCGCGCCATGTAGATCGTTAATGGAAGAGGGCAAAGATTTCGCAGAGGAGGTCGCTGTCGTCGGAGTTGATAAACCAGCAGATGAAGTTCCTAGATCACTTTTGGCTTCTTTGTTAGTTTTTTTTTACTTTGTACTTCTTCCGTGTCATCCGTGGCCGTTTTTTGCTTTTTGCTTTTCTTGTCCAGCTTGTCCAGCGTTTCCGCCAGCCACGGCGCTTTTACTTTTCCCCGCGATGCCGGACGGCTGCTCGTCCATTCCGCCGAATCTTCATCCCCAGCAATACCAGCCATGGTTCGTTTGCTGAGCACCGACTTGTCATATTTCTCGATGTCATAGCCGGGAACTGCGTACTCGTCCTGTTTCTTGATCAACAACCATTCCGTTCCCTTGCTACCCGGACGCCGTGCCTTCATGTGAATCAAAGCAAAATCGCCGTTGAGCTTTTTGCCATGCAGGCGAAACTTGAGATCGCCCTTTTGCAGCATCTCGACCGCTTCGGCTTCCGTCCCCGGCAGATATTTTCCATTCACCGGCTTCGGCGACAACGGCGCCCACGTGCCCACGTCCCAAACCATGACCGTGCCCGCGCCATAATTGCCCTCAGGAATCGTCCCTTCAAAATCAAAATACGAAACCGGATGATCCTCGACCTGCATCGCCAGCCGCTTGTCCGCTGGATCAAGCGACGGGCCTTTCGGCACAGCCCACGACTTCAGCACGCCTTCCATCTCCAGCCTGAAATCGTAATGCAGGCGCGTAGCGCGATGTTTCTGCACTACGAAGCGGTGTCCGGTTTTCTTCTCCAGCTTCGGCGGAGGCTCCGGCGTTTCCTCAAACCGGCGTTTGCGTTTGTACTCTTCTAATGGCACAGGGATATTCTACCGGGAACACGAAATTGATATCTGACAACTGTCGTTCTGGGACGGCCCTCCGCCCGGAGGAAACACCTCCGCCGAACTTTGCTTAGAATCGCCCCCATGATTTAAGGTTGCTGACGCACCCGACCCATGAAACGCGAATATCCAGACGCGCCGCTGGTAGGCGTAGGCGCAATCATCATCGAGCGGAACCGAGTAGTGCTGGTGAAGCGCGGACGCGCGCCTCTTTTAGGCGAATGGTCGATTCCAGGCGGCATGTTGGAAGTAGGAGAAACCTTGCGCGAGGCCGGAGTTCGCGAAGTGCTCGAGGAAACTGGATTGCAGGTGGAAGTCGGTGAACTGCTCGGCGTGTTTGATCGCATCGTGCGCGATGACGAGCAGCGGACGCTCTATCATTATGTGCTGATCGATTTCCTGTGCCGAAGAATTGCTGGCGAGCCCTTGGCTGGTTGTGACGCGGTGGAGGCTCGCTGGTTTACCCGCGAGGAAATCGGCGCGCTAGCCTTGGCGGAAGACACCGCCAAGGTCATCAACTTAGGATTCGAGAAGTCATTCCGTGAGTCCGATCCTCGGATTTGAGCATCCGTAACACCCAACGTACAAACTTCCGACAGCGAGGCGAACATGTTGCAAAAAATAGTGCACACCACTAATGACTCGGCGATAACTATTCTGCGTCTGGTGCTGGGCGTCGTGTTCTTCGCGCACGGCGCGCAGAAGATGCTCGGCTGGTTTGGCGGATACGGCTTCAGCGGCACCATGGGCTTCTTCACCCATCAATTGGGAATTCCGGCGCCCTTCGCCTTTCTCGCCATTTGTGCCGAGTTCTTCGGCGGGCTCGGTTTGATCGTCGGGTTCCTCGGCCGCATCGCCGCCTTCGCAATCATGTGCAACATGATCGTGGCCGTCATGATGGTGCATCGGCACAACGGCTTTTTCATGAACTGGTTCGGCAATCAGAAGGGCGAGGGATTCGAATATCACCTGCTAGCCATCGCGATTGCGTTGGCGATCATCATCAAAGGATCAGGCGCTTTCTCGGTCGACCGTTTCCTCACCGACGAACTTCCGTAAAGACAGAACGGCCCATGCTTTTGCGGCATGGGCCGTTCCGGTGACTGTTTGGGATTGACCAAGAGGTGGTCACTCTATGTGGCCCCTTCGGTAAACTCCGGGTCCCGGCTCGACTTTCAAGCCAGGCGGATTCAACCCTAACTCGCCGGTAGTCTAGCTAGGTTCTTAGAGCGACCGCTCTAAGTCTCAGCCACCTCACCTGGTTTTATGCTTCTACCACTACAATCAGAACTCGTCATTCGACCACCTCCTTTCCGGTGTAATCCCACCTTAATACGAAATTCGTAGTCAGGTCAATTGCGGGAATCCCGTATGCCAATTCGGAAAAAGTGATCGTTATTCGCCCCAGCTGGCAACCTCTTTTCTGATAAAGCCTTCCATCGCTCTCACTCCATCGTCGTTGTCGTAGAGGACCGAGTTGGCGGCGCGGATTCCGCCCCGTAGTTCCGCACGCGCCTGTGCATTATTTCCCAGATGGATTGCCAACTCGACATAGTGATCGTGGTCTCGCGCGATCGCATCGGTGATGCGCATAAGGCGATAGAAGCCCGCCGTGTGGCGCGACCGCATAAACTTTCCCGGCCAAGTAACGATCGGACATCCGCTGGCGAACGCCTCCAGGCTGGTGTTGCCGCCGCTGTAGTGGAAGGGATCAAGCACCACGTCACACATTTCGAACAGCGCCACAAACTCCGAATGAGCCAGCGGCCCCAGAATTTGAATGCGGTCCGCCAATTCAGGACAGGGCTGGATGATGCGAGCTTTCACCCGTTCCATCGCCTCGGGCTCTCCTCCAGCTACAAGCACCAGATGGCTGCTCGGCGACGCCTGCAGAATACGTATGATCGCACGATCGAAATCGGGATGAAATTTAAACGGCGTCTGCGGACAAAGGTACAAAACTCCATGTTCCGGCAAAGCCAAACTGCGCCGGCTCCGAAGAGGCTGCGCCAGCGCCGGTCGCGGATATACCACGGTAGGCCCAGGCAAACGAATCAGCCGCTCGCCGTAATGGCTCTCGCCATCGGCCGGCTCCATGCAGTCCGGAGAAAAGAACAGATCAATGCTGTCCAGCCCAGTCGTGTCCGGATGTCCCCACAATACTGCCTGACGCCGCGCCAGTCGGGCGTGAGCCAGAAATAGCGTCAGGTAGTCCATCCCCAGATCGAGATAGATCAGCAGATCCAATTCCACTGCCGCGATCGTCCGTTGCGCGGCCACGAGATCAGGAGCCAACGAAACACGACGCTTGCCGCGGCGCCAGGACAAATTTGCCAGCGCATTTTCTTGGCCATGGAAAGAGAAAATCGAAACCTCGAAGGCGTCGCTGTCGAAAGCCTGCAGCAATCCAGTGAATAGCCGTGAAATCGTGTGCTCGCAAAAATGCCAGGAGATAAAACCAACCCGCGGCCTTCCTGCGCGGCGCGGACGATCGCAATGAGGAGCGGCCCAACTAAGCTTAGGGTCGGCGCGTCGACAAACCTTGTGGAACAAGCGGTGCAGAGACAGATTGTCATGCTCGCCGTGATATGCCAGCAGAAAAAGCGTCCAGGCTACCTCGCTGGCAACATCGGCAGAAACGGCTGGTGCATCGGCCAGAGCCGTCAACCGCGCCCGCACGTTTTCACGCGCCGCCAGGATGCCATCACGCGAAGAAAGCACGCGTGGAAGCAAAACCGCGTGCCGGATCATCAATCCACCAGAAGGGCGCAGCGACAAAGCATGATCAAGGCTCAGTTCCGCGCCGGCAAGATCGTCCTGATGCCACTGCGCCGTCGCCAGCAAGCTGTAAGCCCGGGCCTCGGCGGCGACGAAAGCCTCCCGCTGCTCCGGCGAAGGCCGAGCATTCCGCGCAAGCACAGAAATGCGCTCAGCGATGGCCTTCAATTCCTCCACCTTGCTCACAGCCCTGCCTCGGATTTAGTGTAGTAGGCGGTCCAGCCCCAAAGAGATCTCGCGCGAAGTATCTCAGCCCTGCGTGGTCAAATCTTCCCAAAACCGGATTTGTCCAAAATCTTGTAAAGCCCCCAGACCAGTCAATTCCCGCCAACCACCTGATTCGGTGGCAGACCTATTTGGATTGGGTGGTCGTCGCTTACTTTTATGCCGCACTTCACCTGGTCGATGCGCTGCTCTTTGAAAAAGAACAGTTGAACCCCGACAACCACGAAATCCGCCGTGCCTACGTTCGCGAGAAATGGTATTTGCGCGGGATTAGCATTGAATACCGGAACCTGAAAGATCGGAGCGAAGACGCCAGATAGAGATTGCTGACCTTCACGCGCTCCAAAATCGAGCGCGAAGTGATTCCCGCCTATCGCGCCATCGAGCAGCACATCATCCCGCAACTCACTCCGCCAGTGTCATCCTGAGGCAGCGGAGTCCTTGGCAAAGCCAAGGATTCCCAACGAAGGATCTCTGCATTCTGCCGACACCACAAAGAACGTGGGGCACCCCATCTTTCGCGTCATTTGCGAAAGGGGAAGCGTCGTACTCGCGACCGGCGGTTCTCATCGCGTTTCGAAGAGTGAATGCTGTGGCGTCGCCGAATCCCTCGTCACCTACCCTTGCAGAAAACGCAAGGGATGGGCTAGCACCCAAAGTCGAGCGACTCCGCCAGGGTCATCCTGAGGCAGCGGAGTCCTTGGCAAAGCCAAGGGTTCCCAACGAAGGATCTCTGCATTCTGCTGACACCACAAAGAACGAGGGGTGCCCCATCTTTCGCGTCCTTTGCGAAAGGTGGGAGCGTCGAACTCCAGAACCGACGGGTTGTCATCGCGTTTCGAAGAGTGAATGCTGTAGCCTCGCCGAATCCTTCGTCACCTAATCAGGAAAATTGTAAGATTCGCGAAACTCATCGAGAAATCCCATGACCCCAGCGACTTTTCGACTGATCCTCTCAAACAAGCAATCTCTAAATATCAGTCGTTATCGAGTGAGAAAACAACCGATGCCTCAAGGAGAAAAGAGAGGCAGCAGGACTTCATCAAGGCGATTGACTTGCTGTGAAATGAAATCCGGACATGAAATCCGGGGACAGACGGGACGTTTCTTGACGGGAGCGTCCACTCCAGCCGGACTCGCTCTGCATCTATTCCGACTGCGCCTTCATGTAGGAGCGCAAGATGGCGTTGATGCGGGTTTGGTAGCCGCGGCCAGCCTTTTTGAGCCACTGGACAACGTCCCGGTCAACGCGGATGGTCAGGCGCTCTTTGGGTTCCGGCATGGTTAGCTTGGCGGTCTGCCAGAATGATTTATCCAGCCTGGGAATATCGGAGTCGTCGATGTCGGCATCGCGCATCCGGCGCAAGCGGGTGAAGTCAGTTTTCCCCGTGGTCCGCGATCTTGATGTGGTTCGCGTAATCCTGTCTTTCATTACGATGAGCCCTCCTGGCTGAGATAAGCCGCCGCCGCTCGCCGCGTGTCACGTAGACTACGACGATTTCAATACCCTCCATCGAGCCAATGGCGACTACGCGCTCTTCCCCTTGGCGGCTATCCACGGTCTCGAACACGGGGCCGTCAAAGACCCGCATGACATCCTGAAAATCGATGTGATGCTTGGCAAGGTTCGCCTGCCGCTTAGGTTCATCCCATTCGAAAAGCATCGCAGCGCCTTAGCGGATGTCTTCGATATGTATGTACACATTGTACATCATCATTTATATTCCGTCCAATCAAAAGTGGACTCTGGCGCAAATGTCTTCATTTCGCTGCAGTCACCCTCGCTACCTCCCCACAGGACATCTCCCATAGTAATCTCGTGCCCGCACCTCCGTGTTTCTACACTTAAAGTATCCCCGAAAAGTTTCCGATCTCTTTTACTGAGAACTGTTTGCGTTGCGGCCGTTTATCCCTTCCAGTGGTAGGCGTTGGATTGCGGCAGGCCGATGTGGGCGAGGACGCGGTTAACGAACTCGCGCGCCATGGCATCAAAGGTTGGCGGGCGGTTGTAGAAGGTGGGAATTAGGGGGAAGACTGTAGCGCCAGCGTCGGCGGCTCGGTACATGTTACGGATGTGGATTTTGTTGAGCGGAGTTTCGCGCACGCACAGGATTAACGGCCGCTGCTCTTTGAGGCAAACGTCGGCGGCGCGCTCGATGAGATGCGACGCGATGCCGTTGGCGATGCGGGCGAGCGTGCCTACGCTGCAGGGCAGGACGACCATGGCGTCGGCGGGATAGGAACCGCTGGCGATGTTGGCTCCGATGTCGGCGTTGGACTGCTGATGAATTTTGCGGGACGGCTTGCCGAGGATCTGGCTGACCAGGTTGCTGCGGCCGCGGAGAGTAAGTTCTTCGGCCATGACGCGCAAGGCGCTGTCGGAGGCAATGAAGTTCACGGTATGAATGCGCGGATCGCGTTCGACTGTGGCTAGCAGGTGCTTGAGGAATAAAGATCCGCTGGCTCCAGTTGTAGCAACAGTCAGGTTTTGCGGCGGTGGGTTGGGCAATGGCTCCTCGGAGGTTTTGTACAGACGCAATAGCTACATCTCTACTGCGGCGTAGCTTGCATCTGAGCATAGGGACGCGGCGATAGGCAAGTCAAGGATCTGGTGGTTGGGAAAAAACGCCGGCGACGGCGCCCGCCCCACATAGAAACAACGGATGGCCACTTCAACTAGTTTGGGATCACGCCGCAATGCGGCGCAGATGCATGCTCTGGCGTGTGTTGAGCGCGAGGTTCGCGCGAACGATTCCAGCAGCCGACGGAAGTATCTGCGGGACTACAATAATGCGTTTCGGTCGTACGAATCGGTTGTCGATTCCCAGCAGTTGATGACCACGGTCAAAGCCGCCGACGTGATCCTGATCGGCGATTATCACGCACTGCCGTCGGCGCAACGTTTTGCGGCAACTCTGCTTGAGCAGCGCGCGCAGCCGGGCGATCGCCCGGTGGTGCTGGGATTGGAAACAATTTTTTCGCGGCATCAGCACATCCTCGACGAATGGTGGCGGCGCGAGATTGATGAAGACGAATTCCGGCAGCGCATTCGCTTCGATCTCGACTGGGGATATGAGTGGCGTCCGTTTTACGAGTTGCTGGTGACCGCCCGCGAACACGCCGACGCAGTCTATGGGCTTGATTGTGAGCCGAGAGAAGATCTGCGCAAGATTGGCGCCCGTGATCGGCATGCTGCCCATAAGATCGCGGAGGTACATCAGCGGCATCCTAACGCCGTGATCATGGTGCTTTTTGGAGAATCGCATTTAGCTCCGCAACATCTTCCGCAGATATTGCGTGGGCGATTGCCGGGGCAACGCGTACTTACGGTGTTGCAAAACGTGGACCCGCTTTACTGGCAAGCGACTGAGGCGCAACAAGAGCGCGTCGATGCCGTGCGAGTGAGCAAGGACGTGGTTTGCGTTTTTAACTCCACGCCGCTGGAAAAATACGAAAGCTATCGGCTATGCCTTTCGCGCTGGAATCAGGTGGGCGAACAACCTCCTGACATCGGGCCAACGATTTATAACCTCATTGACAGCCTGGTTTGTTTCCTGGACGTGAACCGCTACGCCCCACACAACGGGACGCAGCCGAAGTTTCTGGTGGACGTGCTGCCAGAAGTGCATTCCGGTGCGTCGCATGGACGCTTGCGGCGACTGCTTTTGCGGGTTACCGGCGAACCCGATCGCGTTGAAGCTCTGCTGCGAAAGATCGAAGCTGAAGGCACGATTTACTTGGCCGCGATCAACGCCTTTTATGTTCGCGAATTTCAAATGACCTGCGCGGCTGAGGAAGCGTCGCGTTTTCTGCATCACGCCTGTCGGGGATTGCCGCTGCGCAGGAATTCGCACGCTGAAATTCCCGGCGCTGCGACTGCCGCACCTGAAGACCGCTTCTATGCGCGGACGCTTGAACATGCGTTGGCCTACTTCGGTTCGCGAGTGTTGTACCCGGCTCGGCGGTCTATCGGCGGCCAGGAGGCATGCGAGTTTTCGACTGCGGCTTGCGAAAAGTTGATGCACGATGCCCTGCGCGGCGATCGAGATAAGTTCGATTTCGTTGCCCGCAAACTCGGCTACACCCTGGGCAGCCAGTTGTACGATGCATATCTGCGCGGATCGATTAGCCGAAGCGCCCTGCGGCATTTGTTCGTAGCGCACATTGAGGACTCCGGCAAGGCAAAGAAATTGTGCTGGGAGATTGTCCGCAAGGTGCGCTTTGGGCGCAAGAAGCCGTGTGCGTCGGCATCGTGATGTCGGAGCTAAATAGTTTGCTTCTTTTCGGCTCGGCGCCTAAAGGCGCGATTGAAGCGACTTCCAATCTGCACGACAAAGCGGTTGGGAAAAACACCCGGCGTAGACGTTTTGCAGGAGCGCGGCTTCCATCTGTGTCCGTCATCTTCTAAACGGCCGAAAAGCCTCCTCCTTTTAAAACTGAACGCCTCGAGGTTTTCCACAATAGGTTCGTAGCAACTGATATTGTGCGGCGGTTAGAAACCACCGAGCTTTGATCGGTTACGCGGACGAGGGCGGCCATGGCCACGTGGACATGCAACTCCCCCGCACAGCAAAAAAGCCTCTTGCTTACGCAAGAGGCTTTTTCTGGGGGAGGGCGTCCGGGCGTGAGCCCGTCGTCCGAAAAAACTACTTAGGTTGAGTCTGCTGATCCGGCGTGGCATTCGAACTCAGCTGTTCCAAATCATTCTTCATGAGGCTTATTTCCACGCGGCCACCACTGGCCCGCTTGGTTTTCGGCTGCTCCTCGGTGTTGGTGTTCGGCACTGGCGCATTGCCCATGCCCACTACATAAATCCGGTACACCGGAATATCGTGGTTGAGCACCAGATACCTCACTACTGAATCCGCCATCTTCTGCGAGGTTGCAATTGCAGTCTGGCCGTGTCCCGAGGAGAAACCCTGCACTTCGATAATGTAGCCGCGCTGATTCTTCAGCGGGGTCGCCATATCATCTAGCGCAGTCTTGGCGTTCTGGCTCAGCACGCTCTGGCCGGGACGGAAGCGGATTTCGGTCTGAGTGCTGGCTTTGTATTGATCGATGTTGCCCACTACCTGTTCTACGGTGGAGAGACGGGTGTTGGCCTGAGTCGCAGTCTGCTGTGCCGCCTGAGCCTTGTTGCCGGCATCGATGGCGTGCTGGTCAGCTTCGTTAGCCTTGGCCGAAGCAAGCTGAATGCCTTGCTGGGCGCGGGAATCCACGTCCTTGATCATCTTGCTGTTGCTGGCCGTAAGTTCGTCGAGTTCGTTCAGGCGATCGCGAATGGGCTGCGTCTGCCGCTGCACATACTTTTTGCGGGCAAAAGGATTCACTCTGCCCCAGAAGCCTTCATGGCTTTCAGCCTGCAAAGGCTGTTTGCCGGTGGCGCCCGTGCCTTGTGCAGAGGAAGACATGGAGGACGAGCTCTGATCGGTGGTCGCCGGAGCAGGCGCGGTTTGAGTCGCCGGCGCAGCCTGCGTGGATGGGGTAGCAGATTGATCCTGGGTAGTCGCACCGCTCTGCTGCGCAATGGCTGGCAAAGCAAGCATGACTGAGACGGTTAGCGCTAAAAGTAGACGATTCTTCATTTTCAACATTCCTCCGATAGAGGGAGCAACGGGCTCCGCTTCGTGCACGCCCGGTGGCGTGTTCTAGATTCAAATGGCAAAACTTGAAATGTCGGCAGCCGTTGACCCCGCCGCCACAGTCCATAGAACAGGTGGATTGCCAAACTCTTTGTGCCCGAAGTCCTTATTTTACAACAACCTTGTAGCCCACAACGAGGCATGCGGAGAAGAATACTCCGCCTGCAGAGTAATTTTGGCAAAGGCCCATTCGCGAACTGCGTGACCGAGACTCAAGCAGCACATGAGCTTGGATGCGGAAAATGAATGGGACGGTTTGCTTTAAGAGAGCGCCGGGGTTGCCATCGGCATGGTCTGGATACAAGACTCACTGCGGCGTGGCATTGACCGTAATTATTCTGAAGGTGCCTTTCGGTAGCTTTGTGAACCAAATCTCCCCATCGCCAATCATAAATCCCTGCCAATTGCCAAACAGACACTCGGCGGATTGTTCCTCCAGGCTCTTTTTCACGGGCGGAGTGATAATCTTCGCGTAATCACGCAAAAAGTTCGAACGGTCAGCAATGGCCTCACTTTCTTGGCCAACTAAGAACTTAAGGGGATACCGAACCATCGAGGCGACCTTCGCCTTATCGTCGGCGCGAACTGCGACTTTCAATTGAACGAGAAAGGCTCGCGACTCTCTGGCAAGTTCAGGCCCCATATGATCGACCGTATCCCGGTTGCAATTCGCGTCGTCTTTCACCGGACTCTGTCCCTGCGCCGGCGGAGACAACGCTAAGGAAACAACAAGTCCTGCTATGCCCCCGACCATTTTCAAATTCCATGTACGCATGCTCGTCCGTCTCCTCAAATATTCAGCAACAAAACCTCGTGCGGTAACAAGCGTTCACACGCCCAAGCCGGACATCATATCCTCACCGCTCCGGAGCGTTGCGATGCCGCTAGGAGTCGGAGGCGTCAGGGATACTACTTCTGCCCGCAATACGTTTCGTATTGCTCATAAATAAAATTATCAGTCATACCAGCAATGTAGTCACAGACAATCCTCGGAAGCGGTTCGAGCCTGGCCTTCTCCGTATAGCTGGCCGGCAAGTTTCCCGGATGCTCCATCCAGAACTTGAACAACTCTCTGATCACGCGCTCCGCA
>Ga0182015_10000175_pt1 | contig 90481 bp, 95 predicted proteins | sample 712P3MmetaG_FD_120478 | JGI IMG/M metagenome (GOLD analysis project Ga0182015, IMG submission 120478) | Permafrost microbial communities from Stordalen Mire, Sweden - 712P3M metaG | ecosystem: Environmental > Terrestrial > Soil > Wetlands > Permafrost | place: Sweden: Stordalen | collected...
GGCTCGTCCATCAGAATCACTTCGGGATTCACCGCCAAGACGCGCGCGATGCAGAGGCGCTGCTGTTGTCCGCCGGAAAGGTCGAGCGCCGAGCGATCGAGCCGATCCTTGACTTCTTCCCACAGCGCGGCTTGGCGCAGCGAACGCTCGGCGATTTCGCGCAGCTTGGTACCGTTCGATTCGCCGTGGATCTTCGGACCGTAGACCACGTTCTCGAAAATCGTCTTGGGGAACGGATTGGGGCGCTGGAACACCATCCCGATCCGGTGGCGGATCACGACGGGGTCGGAATCGGGCGCGTAGATGTTCAGCCCGTCGAGGAGCACGTCGCCCGTGACGCGCGCGCCGGGCGTGAGGTCGTGCATGCGGTTGAGTGCGCGCAGAAACGTCGATTTGCCACAGCCCGACGGGCCGATCAGCGCCGTTACCGAGTTTTCGTGCATCTTCAGGTTCGCGTCTTTGATCGCGTGGAACGCCCCGTAGTACACGTCGACGCCGGTCGCCGTAAGCTTTTCCGATGTAACGATCGGTAAGGGCTCGGTCACGTCGGTCTCCCGGTGAGGCGCTTACTGAGCGCACGGCCGCCGATACGGGCCAGAACGTTGAACACGAGCACCATGATGAGGAGCACCAGCGCCGAGCCGTTGCCGATACGGTCGACGTCGGGGACGATCGATTCGCTGTGCGTGTACCAGAGATGGACGGCCAACGTTTCGGCGGTGTGAAACGGGTTGAGATCGTAGGGCGCGTTGGCCGACACGCTCAAACCGGCCGTAAAGATCAGCGCGGCCGTCTCACCGAAGATGCGCCCGGCGATCAGCACGATGCCCGTCGTCATGCGGCCGATCGCACTCGGCAGCACGACCCGTAGGACCGTCTGCCATTTCGTCGCACCGATCCCCATCGAGGCTTCCCGATAGCTGTCCGGGATACTCTTGAGCGCTTCTTGCGTAACGCGCATAAGTGCGGGCAGATTGAGCATCGTGAGCGTCAGCGCGCCGCCGAGCGCGGTGAACTTCCACTTGAAGAGATAGACGAAGACCAACAGGCCGAAGAGGCCCATGACGATCGACGGAACCGTAGCCAGCGATTCGGCGCTGAACACGACGAGCTCACGGAAACGCCCCGGGCGCGCATATTCTTGCAGATAGATGCCCGCAGAAACCGCAATCGGGACCGTGAACACGAGCGTCAAGATCAGAATGTAGAACGAGTTGTAGATCTCGGGACCGATGCCGCCGCCGGCCGTCGTCTCCTTCGGCATCCCGAAGAGAAACGACGGCGTCAGATACCGCGCTCCCAAATAGAACATGTAGATAATGAAGAGTGCCAGCATCAAGATGATGCTCAACGCCATCGCCCACAGCACGGCCGTCGCCAGCGAGTCCGCGAATTTGCGCGCACGCACTCCGGGGCTCGACGCGAGGGCGCTAACGGAACGCGATACGTTCGTCGTCATCAAGATCGCTTGCGCAATGCGAGGCGCACGAGAAGGATCAACACCATGGCGATGATGAGCAAGAGGAATGCCATCGAGAACAGCGCGTGTTCTTGCAGCGAACCCTCCGTTGCCGAAGGCATCTCACCGACGATCACGGTCGTCAGCGTCGAGGTGGGCCCAAAGATATTCACCGGAAAGGCGGTCGCGTTGCCGATGACGAGTTGAATGGCTAACGTCTCGCCGACGGCCCGCGCAATGCCGAGGATCAAGGCCACGGCGATGCCGCTGGATGCACTCGGAAGCAAGACGCGCATGATTGTTTGAAAGCGCGTCGCCCCGAGCGCCAGCGACCCTTCTTTGAGCGCCGGTGGCAGCGAGGTGAACGCGTCCTCACTGAGCGAGATCACGGTCGGCAAAATCATAATGGCCAGCACGATACCGGCGGCCGCGAGGCTGAACCCCGCCGGCGAGGACGTGTGATCGCGGATGAACGGCACGAGCAACGTCAAGCCGAGCCAGCCGTAGACGACCGACGGGATGCCGACCATCAATTCGATCGCCGGCTTGAGCACGAGGGCCATGCGCGGCGGCGCTATCTCCGAGAGAAACACGCCGACGGCAATGCCGAACGGGCCGCCTATCGCGATCGCAAACACCGTGACCATCAGGGTGCCGGCGATGAAGATCGCGGCGCCCGGATGATTTGCATCGAGATCGTAGTTCGGAGAAAAAAGAAACGACCAGATCGAGAACCGGTCGACGAAGAACGTCTTCGTTCCCTCGAACGCCAAATACACCAGCAACATCGTCATCGCGAAGATGACAAAGCCCGCAGCAAATCGCAATACGTTCAGTGCGATCCGCTCGTTGCGGTGGGCGCGTTGTGCGATTGAGGCGATCACATCGGTCCTACGCTAGAGAGAACGAACGAAGAGGCGACTATGACAGCCGCCTCTCCGAGGCCTGTAGACAAACGTCGCCTCAGCGACTCGACTCGGAGACTTTCATATCGCTGATCTTGATGAAGCCGTTCTTTACGAGTAGATCGTTGCTCGTTTCCACGAATTGGATGAACTTCGCCACTTCGCCACTGGGAACGCCGTTCGTGAACATGTGTTCGTAGGACCAAAATGGGTACTTTCCGACGAGGATGTTTTTTTCGGTCGGCGCGACACCGTCGATCGCGATTTCGGTGACCGGTTTCTGATGCGTGCCGGAAAACGCCGCGTAACTGATCGCGCCCGGCGTTTGCCCGACGACGCTGACGACCGTCCCGGTGGCATCCTCCGTAAGGCCCGTTTCGACGACTTTTTCCGGCGCAATGATCGTTTTCTCGAAGACCACGCGCGTCCCCGAGCCGCGCGTCCGGTTGACCACGACGATCTTCTGATCCGGGCCGCCGACTTGGTTCCAATTCGTAACGGTGCCCCCAAAAATTTGCTGGATTTGCTTCTTCGTGAGCGACTTGACGTTGAGCGCGGGGTTGATGATGATCGCGAAGCCGATGACCGCTACTTTGTTATCCGTCAGCGGAGAACCCGGTGGTGCGACGATATCCGAATCACCGATGTCGATCGCCTTTGCCAGTACTTGGTTCAGACCGGTCCCCGAGCCACCGCCCGAGACGCTGATTTTTACATCGGAGTGCTTCGTCTGGTAGACGCCCGCCGCGTCGAGGGCGAGCGGCAGCAACGCCGTCGAACCAGCGACGGTCAGCGACGTGTCGGCGAACGCGGGCAACGCCGTGGCCGACACCGAGAAACCGAGGACGAGAGCCGCAATCGCAGCGTTCCTGAGCACACATACCTCCAGAAAGGGGCCGATACGGCGCGTTTTGACGCACCGTTGATCATCGTCGCAGCACCATGCTAAGGCAAGTTTAACGATACCTTAAGCCCTCTTAATCTTTCTCAGTTTCCTCGTCTTCCGTTGCCTCGCTGATGCGCGGCAGGCGGCACACGAACGTCGAGCCGCGCCCGTAGATGGAATGGGCGGTCAACGTTCCGCCGTGCGCTTCAACCAGATGGCGCGCGATCGAGAGACCGAGCCCGGTGCCGGTGTGCTCGCGCGAACGCGAGCGGTCGACGACGTAAAAGCGTTCGAAGATGTGCGGGAGATCGTGATAGGGGATGCCGCGGCCCGTATCGCGCACGCGCAGCAACGCGTTGCGGCCTTCGCTTGCGACCTCGACCGTCACCGTGCCGTCGGCCGGCGTGTGCCGCAACGCGTTGTCGAGCAAATTGAGCGCGACTTGCGTGAGCCGATTGCGATCGGCGTCGACAAAGACTTCCTCCGGCGCTTCCAACTCGAGTTCGATGCCGAGGGTCTGCGAACGCTGCGCGAACGTGTTCACGACCGACGTCGCGATGTCGGTAAGGTCGAAGATCTCACGGCGCAAGTGCAGGCTGCCGGCCTCCGAGCGGGCCAGTTCGAGCAAATCTTCGACGAGCCGAATCATGCGGTCCACTTCGCGGGCGACCTGGGGCAGGAAGAGCGTCCGGGCCTCGGCGTCGTCGTCGGAAATCAACACGGTTTCGAGCATCAGCTTGATCGCGGAGAGCGGCGTACGCAGTTCGTGCGATACGTTGGCAACGAACTCGCGGCGCACGTGCTCGATGGCCAGCAGCGCGGTGCGGTCGGCCGCTACGGCCACTGCACCGCCTTCGAACGGATGCGCGGTGATGCCGAGCGTCCGTTCGCGGGCGAAGTCGCCGATCGTGATATCGTGCATCGACGTCTCGCCGGAAATGGCCGCGAGCACTTGGCGCTCCATCGCGACCGACGGCACGACCGCGATCAGCGACTGCCCGATCGCGCGCTGTGCTTGAATCTCGAACAGCTCTTCCGCCGCCTCATTTACGAACCGGACGACCCCGCCCGCATCGATCAGGAACGCGGCGAACGGAAACGCCGCGAGCACTCGTTGCGTTCGACCGTCTTCGTAGGGCCCGGGGGGCGACGGCCGGGATGGAACCGCATTGGGAGCGCGCGCCGCCCGCACGCGCTGCACGACGAGCGTTACGGCAATGCCCGCCACGATGCCGGCCAGAGCGGCAACGAGGGCGTCAAGCATCGTCCGCTATTCGCGGAACATGTAGCCGCGGCTGCGCACGGTGATGATGTGCCGCGGGTTGTTGGGATCGACCTCGATCTTCTCACGCAGCCAACGGACGTGCACGCTGATCGTCTGATGCTCGCCCTCGAAGTCGTAGCCCCACACCTTTTCCAGGAGCATTTGCCGCGTTACGATGCGGCCGCGATTCTCCATGAGCACGTGCAGCAGCCGAAATTCCTTGGGCGCCAGCGCCACGGTCTCGCCGCGGACAGTCAACCGCTGACGCGAGCGGTCGATCGTGATCTCGCCGATCGTGATCGACTCGTCACGCTGATCGAGATCGACTTCCGAGCGGCGCAGGCGCGCCTTGACCCGTGCGATGATCTCGCCGAGCGAAAACGGCTTCGTGACGTAGTCGTCGGCGCCCAATTCGAGTGCGAGAACCTTGTCGAACTCCTGATCCTTGGCCGTGAGCATGATAATCGGCACGCTCGAGGTCTTGCGGATCTCCTTGCACGCCTCGATACCGTCGAGCAACGGCAGCATGATATCGAGGATCACCAGGTCCGGCTGTTCGCTTGCGACCAGTGCGATCGCGCTGCGACCGTCGCCGGCAGCGGTCACGGCGTAGCCACTGCGCTCGAGGTTGTAGCGCAAGGACTGGACGATCGTCGCCTCGTCGTCCACGAGCAAAATTTTCTTCTTCGGCGTAGCGGCGATCACGGTCGTGGTTCCGCCATGGCGGATTCGAACGTGGCCCGGACGCCGAAGGTTCGCTCGAACAGATCTGCCTTGAACATCGCAGCGCCCAGTTCGCCCGAGACGTTACCCTCGGCCTGCGCGACGATCGCGATTCGTCCATCTTCACGCCGGACCGTGACGTCGGCCACCACGCCCAACTCGCGCTCGTCGAGCCCGTCGGCAATCCGCAAGATCGAGGCCAGCACCTCGACGCGGTGCTTGTCACCGGGTTGCAGAGCGGCGAACTCGAGGTGATTCGGCTTCGGCATCGCCTTGCGATAGTAGCGCGCGACCTGGGCGACCAGCTCGCGCTCGTCCTCGCGCCAGCCCGGCAGCGGCGAACTGCGGATCAAATACGCGGAGTGTTTGTGGTGTGCGCTCTCAGCAACGAACCGCCCGATCGAGTGCAGGATCGCCGCAGCGTAGAGGATGTCGCGATCCGACGGTGCCAGTTGATGCACGCCGGCCAGCCGTTCGAAAAGCGCGAGCGCGAGCCGGCCGACGTGTCGCTGATGGCCGCCCATATGTTCGTAGTGGTGCGCGAGCGATTCGATCGCCTCGATGCGGCGGACGCGCTCATCGCCCAGCCGATCGGCAAGCGCCCGGTCTTGCGCCACCATGTCGACGATGATCCCGTCGCGCAGCGCGCGCTCGCAGACCACGATCTCGTCGCGACCGAGCTGCGCGAGCGCAGCGATCAAAATTGCGTTGCCCGCAACGATAATATCCGACCGGCGCGGGTTCATCCCCGGCATCCGGCGGCGCTCGCTCTCGCTCATCGAGAGCATCTGGTGCTGCAGCTCTTCGAGCCGCTCGCGCGTGATGGTATAACCGTGCACGCGCCCGGGCGGCAACCCGCGCGCCGCCGCATCGAGCGCGGCCAGGCCCATGATCGTTCCCGACGTGCCGATCGTAACGTCGATGCGATAGCGCCGCACCCGATCGATCAACGGTCCGAACGTCGCGAGGATGTGTTTGTTGAGTTCGCGCGCTCCGCGCTGCGGCGACTTGCCGCGCAGGTAGCGATCGTAGAGCCGCAGACTGCCGAGTTTGACGCTGTCGAGCAAATACGGCCGCTCGCCGTCGGCGACGATGACTTCCGTCGAACCGCCGCCGATATCGATGACGCATGCCAACCGGTCGTAGATGGGAAAACCACTCGCAACGCCGAGATGGATCAAGCGCGCTTCTTCTTGCGCACTTAGAATTTCGAGTGCGATTCCCGCTTGCGCCTCGACCTGGACGCGAAACTCATCGCCGTTGTCGGCTTCACGCACCGCGCTCGTCGCAACTGCACGAATGCGTTCCGCGCCGCGCGAACGCGCTGCCGCCACGAACCGCGAGATCGCATCGATCCCTTTCCCCATCGCCTTGGATGAGAGCCGGCCGCGCTCGAGCGCGTCGTCGCTGCCGAGGCGGACCATCTCGCGGTCCTTGTAGACGACGCGCGTGGTATCGAACGTCGAGTCGAACTCGACGACGATCAGATGAATCGAGTTGGTACCGACGTCGATGGCACCGAACAGCACGGCCGGTCTACGCTTTTTCCGCGGCGTCGACTCCGGTTGCGTCTTGATAGAACGTGGCAACCGACGAGTAGTCGTCCCGTCCGTGTCCGTTGCCCGCGGCCGCGGTGTAGAGCTGGTAGGCGAGCGCCGACGCCGGCAGCGGCACCCCAAGACCCCGCGCCGCATCGAGCGCGGCGCCGAGGTCCTTGCGCAGCAAATCGAGCGCGAAGCCGCCGGCGAACGAACCGGAGAGCCACGTCGTGGGCAGCCACGTATCGAGGAGGTAATTCGCCCCCGTCGCGGTCAGGATGACGTCGCGCGCCACATCGATGTTCGCGCCGGCTTTTTTCGCAAACACGAGTGCTTCGGCGTTGGCGACCATGATGTTGGCGATCAGGATCTGGTTGACGAGCTTCACCGTTTCGCCCATCCCGACGGTGCCGACGTGATTGGGTGTCCCCAGGGCCCGCAGCACGGGCTCCGCAGCGGCCAAGTCCGCGTCCGACGCGCCGACCATCAGTGCCAAGGTACCGATGGCCGCCCGCGCCGGCCCGCCTGAGACGGGAGAATCAACGAACCGGTGCCCGGCAGCCCGCAGCCGAGCGTCGAACGCGCCCGTCGCAATCGGCGAAATCGTCGACATGTCGATGAACAGCGTTCCGGGCCGGGCCGCGGCGACCGCTCCGTGCGGTCCAAAGAGTGCCCCTTCGACCTGCGGCGCGTCGGGGACCATCGTGATGACGACTTCGCTCACGCGGCCCACGCCGGCCGGATCCCCCGCATCGAGGGCGCCCGCAGCCACCAAGCGTTCGACCGGCTCGCGGTTGCGATGAGCGCAGACCGCAACCGCAAAACCCGCGCGGATCAACGAAGCGGCCATCGGTTCGCCCATCGCGCCGGCCCCGATCAGTCCAACATTCGTCAATCGATCGTTACGTCTTTACGGTCGACGCCGTATAGATTTCATCGATCGCTGCGGTGAGCGCGGCGTCGAATTCGGCGTCGCTCATGGAGTACGTAAGGCCGTCAACGAGAGCGCGCGAGAAACTCGCAATCATACCGTGATTCGAAGCGAGCCGTTTGCACGCCTCATCGCGCGGATAGCCACCGGAAAGCGCGACGACACGCTGCACGCGGTCGTGCTTGATCAGTGGTGCATAGAGATCGGGAACCTCCGGAAGCGTAACTTTCAGCATCACCCGACGATCCGTGGGCAAGGTGTCGAGCTTCTTCGTCAACTCCGCGAGGAGAATGCCTTCGGCGACCTTCTTTTCCGGGCTCTTGATGAGAACTTCCGGCTCCAGAATCGGCATGAGCCCGTGCGCGGCGATCTGCGCGGCCACCTCGAACTGCTGCGCTACGATCGCGGCGATGCCGTCTTGCGACGCTAAGTTGATCGTCGAGCGCATTTTGGTGCCGTAGATATCGAGTTTCACCGCCCGAGCCAGCAATTCGTCGAGGCCGCCGATCGGCTTCATCAAGCTGACGCCGTTTTTTTCCGCTTCGAGCCCCTTGTCGACTTTGAGAAACGGAACGACTCCGCGATCTTTCCATAGGTACGTAGGCACCGGTTTACCGTGTGCCTCGCCGTCCATCGTGAGCTCGAAGAGAATGGCCGCGATGACTTTTGCCCCGGTGAAGGCCGGCGAACTGATGATGCGCACACGCATTTCGTGCATGAGCTTGTACATCTCCGCATCACCGCTATAGGCGGTCTCGGGAATTCCGTAGGCACGCAACGCTCCGGGCGTCGACCCCCCGCTCTGGTCAAGAGCGGCAATGAAACCGGGCTTATCGGACATCTGCGCTTTCATGGCGCTAGCTTTGCCCTCGAAATGACTTCACCTAGCTAGCGGGCCGCCATGAAAATGTCAGGACGCCTGCACGGGTTAATGAAGGGGTATGGCCAGTAGCACCCTGACCCCGATCGAGGAGCGGATCAACACCGCCCTCGATCGCATCCGCCCCGCGATCGCCGCCGACGGCGGCGACGTTTGGCTGATCCGCGTCGAAAACGCAACGGCCTACGTCCAAATGCTCGGCGCCTGCGGCGGCTGCGCCGCAGCCCACCTCACGTTGAAAAACGGCATCGAAGCCGTAATCCGCGAAGACGTTCCCGAAATTACCACGGTGGAAGCAATATAGTGTTCGTCCGCAATACCTGGTATGTCGCGGCCCGTAGCAGCGAAGTAACGCACGCCTTGTTCTCCCGCCGCATTTGCGATGAACCCATCGCACTGTACCGCACGTCCGCCGGCGAACCGGTCGCCATGATCGACCGTTGCCCGCATCGCATGGCACCACTCTCGCTCGGTCACCTCGACGGCGACGCCGTGCAGTGCATCTATCACGGCATCACCTTCGATACAACCGGCACGTGCGTGCGGATTCCGGGTCAAGCCGACATCCACAATGTCGCGCGCGTGCAAACGTTCCCCATCGTCGAACGTTGGGGCTGGCTGTGGATCTGGCTGGGCGACCCGGCACAGGCCGACGCATCGCTCATCCCCGACGCGCATTGGAACACGGAACCCGGCTGGACGCCGTGCGGCGACCTGATGCACTTCAAAGCAAACTATCAGTTGCTGGTCGACAACCTGCTCGATCTCTCGCACGAAGCGTTCACCCACGCCGGTACGATCGGCAACGCCGTGGTCGCCGAAACCCCGATCCGCGTGGGCGGCGAAGGCAATACCGTGCGCGTCGAGCGTTTCATGGAAGACTGCGCGCCGCCGCCGCTGTTCAAACGGGTCTGCGGCTTCACGACGAACATCGACCGCACGCAGATCATCGAGTTCACGCCGCCGTCGTTCATCATGATCGACGCCCGCGCGGTGCCCGCGAAGGGAAACGGCACAACACCCGGCCTCGAATGGCGCGTCCTCAACGCGATCACGCCGGAGACGGAGACCACGTGTCATTATTTCTGGGGCAATCCGCGCCATTTTGCGCAAGGTGACGACGAGATCACCGAGCTCATCCACGATCAAATCGAGAAGACGTTTTTGGAAGACAAGTTCGTCATCGAAGGTCAGCAAAGCGTAATGGCTCCGCAGTCCCTCGACCAGCGCACGGTCTTCACCTCGTTCGACGCCGGCGCGACCCGCGCCCGGCGTATCGTCGAGCGCATGCTCGACGCCGAACGCACGACCCTCGAAGCCGCCCCGAGAAGCAGCGGCTGAAAACCCTCATCTTCGACCTGGACGGAACGCTGACCGACCCCTACGTCGGCATCACCCGCTCCTACCAGCACGCCCGCGAGCAGTTGGGACTCGATCTGTTGCCGGAGAGCGATCTCCGCGGCATGATCGGCCCACCGATGCAAGACGTCTTCCTTGCGCTGAGCGGCGGTAACGCCGGCCTCGTTGCCGGCGCGATCGCGCATTACCGCGAGCGCTACGCGCGCGTCGGCCTCTTCGAGAACGTCGTGTACCCGGGAATCCCCGAGGCACTAGCGACGCTCGCGCAATCCTATCGGCTGTACGTCTGCACGTCGAAACCGACGACGTTTTCCGTCCGCATCCTCGAGCATTTCGGCCTCGCACAATACTTCGCCGGCATCTACGGCTGCGAACTGGACGGAACGCGCGCCGACAAGCGCGAGCTGATGCACTGGCTACTCGAGCAAGAGCACCTCAACCCCGCCGGCGCCGCCATGATCGGCGACCGCAAGTTCGACATCGCCGCTGCCCTCGCCAACGGTCTCATCCCCATCGGTGTCTTATGGGGCCATGGCACCGAAGACGAACTTCGTGCGGCCGGCGCCGTCCGCTGCGTGGCAGCCCCGGCCGAACTACTCGCACCGTCAACCTTTCTGTACAAGCCTTGAGCCGCCATGTGGGACTGCTCGAGAGCGCCGGCCTCGTGACGCGAACCCTGCACGGCCGCGTGCACGAGTTGACGCTCGTACCGGAGCGCCTGGACGGCGTAACGGGCTGGGTGCTTGAGTTACGGCGCGGCTGGTAAAACCAAAACCCGCGAAGAAGACACCCTGACCCATCCGCGGTTCTAAAGAACGGGTTGCGTCGCCGCCGGATCGGACGTACTCTGACGCCCGGTCTCCACATGCCCGGCTGCGCGGTACGTCAGCCCGGCATAGCCCACCGAAAGATCGTACCACTGGGCGCTCGTATCGAGCGGCCACCGCTCCATCGTCGACGCGCCGGCCGCGACGCTCAACCGCCGCTCCGGATGCCCGTACGCATTGTCGCGCACGACGACATCGAGCGTCTGCGATCCGCGATTGTGCAGCGACAGCAACACGCTGCCAGCGCGGAAATCTTCATCAACGTGCACGTCGATCGCCTGATGTGCGCGCGCCGGAACGCCGGCAAACGAACGGAAGAACCCGTTCGGTCCGCGCACGCTAAAGTCACACGGCACGTCCCCCACGACCCACGAATCGGACAACGCGCGTCCGGCCCCGATCGTGTACCGCCGCGGCGCATCGTTCGGATTGCGCGAATGCACCGTGAAATGCGCCCCGAATGCGCCCTGGTTCCAGAACATCCACGACACCTGCCCGCGCGGATTGATGCCCGCGTCCGCCCGTAGCCGATACGGCAACGGCCGTGCACGCCGCGTCCCGCTCTCTTGCGCACCGATCACCGGCGGCGCGCCGGCATCGGGAACCACCGGCTTCGGCAGTTGCGTGCACTGCTCGTCGGCCCGCGCGCGATACCCGGTCGTATCCGGCAACGGCGGCAACGCCGCATCGGGCGTCGCAAAATTGAACGCCGAGGTCAGATCGCCGCACACCTCACGCCGCCACTCCGTAACGTTCGGTTCGTGCACGCCGAAGCGTTTCTCGATAAACTGAATGACCGACGTATGATCGAACACCTGCGAGCAAACATAACCGCCCTTCGTCCACGGTGAGATCACGATCATCGGCACGCGCGGCCCAAGCCCATAGGGCAGGTTGTCCGCGGTATAAACCGGCTTGTGGAGCGGATTGACGACATCGTGCCGCTCGCCGGAAACAGACACCGTACTCAACCCATCGCCGCGCGACATCGGAGGCTGCGGCGGAAGCACGTGATCGAAAAACCCGTCGTTCTCATCGTACATCAGAAGCAGAACGGTCTTGCTCCATACCTTAGGATTTGCCGTGAGCGCATCGAGCACGCGCGCAATATACGTCGCACCATAGGCCGGCATATACCGCGGATGTTCGCAGAACGCCGCAGGCGGCAACAGCCAAGAAACCTGCGGCAAGCTCTTCTTTGCGACGTCCTCAGCCAAATGGTCCAACGTGCGAACCGACATCGCACGCGCCTGCAACGGCGACCCGATCGGCGCATCGATATACTGCTTGAACATCGCCAGCACGTTCGTGCCGTAATTTCCGCCGTATTCGTCGTCGATATCGAGCCCTTGTTGATACACTTGCCACGAGACGCCGGCCTGTTGCAGCCGTTCGGGAAACGTCGTCCAGGTGAACGGGGGCAGCTTCGGCGCGATAACGGTATCGTTATTGTCGAGCAACGGCCCACCGCCCGTACCGCTCGGATCGACCATCCCCGTCATCAAGTACACCCGATTCGGATGCGTCTGCGCCGGAATCGAGCAAAAGTACTGATCGCAAATCGTAAACGCATCTGCCAGCGCGTAATGAAATGGAATATCCTCCCGCAGATGATATCCCATGGTCATATCGGTCTTATTCTCAGGCCACGCATCGTAGCGGCCGCCATTGATCGCGTTCTGCGTCCTGACCCAAGAATGGTCCAGATCACCAACGCACTGTGCGCCCGTCGCCTTCGTATCGAGATGAAACGGCGGCACGACGGCGCCCGGATTCCCTTTGCGCGGCTGAAACCACACCGGCTTCCCGCTAGGAAGGGTCAGCGGAAACCGGTCGTTATAGCCGCGCACGCCCCGCAGATGCCCAAAGTAATGATCGAACGACCGGTTCTCTTGCATGAAAACAACCACGTGCTCGACGTCGGCAATCGTTCCGGTCCCAGCCGCAGCCGGAATCGCGAGCGCCCGCGAAATCGATGCCGGCAACAACAGAGAAGCCGCCCCCCCGGCCGTAGCCGCAGCCACCCGCAAGAAATCACGCCGGCCAATCACAACGTCACCGCCCCTGCATAGCCCGTCAATTCAACATACCCGACGCCAAGCGCACGCCCCGAAACGCCATCACGAGCGTCCACCGCGCCCTCCCAATACGACACACCACCTACGGTATTCGCCAGCTCCTGATCGAGCAATACCGGCGCCAAAACAACATCCACCCGCGCTCGCGGCACCCGCACGCGCCACCCGCTCGGATACACCCCGCCCGTATGCGGCGAGCGCCAAGACCCCGTCGCCTCAACAAAAAACGCCGCACGCGGCAAATACGTCACTCGTCCGGCAGCATCGATCAAGCTTCCGCTTGACTCCGGCGTAACCGACCCGTCCCGCTGCCGCAAGAGATACAACATGATCTCACGCCGATCGTCAAGCTGAATCGAGAACCAATCCCAGCCGACCTGATTCGCCTGCAATTCATCCGACCCAAACTCATGATCCATCCAAGAGATCCCATCAACCGCAAACCGCGCTCCACCATACGTCAACGCCCCACGCGTCCGCAACCGCGTCATCGAGTAATAGTGCGAAGCACACGTGGCACACGGCCCCTTCTTCGAAATCCCATCATGCCCATGAACCGCCGGCCCCTTCTCCGACACGAGCGCAAAATCAATCGCCTTCCCATCCACACTCGCATGCAGCCGAAACGGCGAAGGCCCCGTCAACGTCCACCCCTCAGAGCGAACATCCAGCACCTTCGAAGAAGCATAACCCGCCCCCAACGCCTCCCGAGCAAACCGCTCGTAATGCACGAACACCCTCCCCGCCTCATCAGTCAAAGCAAAGTGCGCCGGATACAACTCATTCCCACGCCAAAGACTCAACCCACGCCCCGGCCTCCCATCCCCCGGCCGCAACCCCAACCGAAAAAACGTCAACTCATACCCAAACCGCCGCCCATCAACCGCCCGAACATGCCCAGTAAAATACCACCACTCCGAAGCAAACCGAAAGTGCGCAGCGTGGTCTTGCGGAAATCGAAAATGCCAAGGAACACCGGCACTAAGAAAGTGCCCGGCGGCACCCTGAGAAGCATCACGCCGGATGGGTGGCGCGGCAGCGTTTGTCGCGCGGGGCACTCTAAGGGCTTGCGAAGTCAGGATGACGAGAGCAAGCCCGCAGGTAGCGATGGCGCGCACAGGAAGTGCGCGCCGAGCGTGCCCCGCGCGACAGATGCAGCCGCGCCACCCAGCCAGCCACCCAACCCTCACTCCGCCCGCACAGCCTCCGAAGTCCGAATCCGAGCCGCAACCCCCGCCGGATAAATCCCCGCCACCAACGCCGCAACCACCACCAACACCACAGCCTCAATCAAAAAATCATACGGCATATGCAACTCAATAAGCCACCCAAACGCCTGCCGGTTAATCACATAAATCAGCAACAGCGCAAGCAAAACCCCAACGATAACCCCACTAACCCCACCCAGCAGCCCAATAAACGCCGCCTCAAAATACACCATCCGCCGAACATCCCGCGTCCGCAAACCCAGATACCGCAACAACCCGATCTCGCGCCGCCGCTCGAGCACCAGCGCAAAGAGCGTCGACACAACCCCCAAAACCGCGATCGTAATCGAAATAACGTACAACGCATACGTGATCGCAAACGTCCGGTCGAATATCTCGATAACGAGCGTGCGCAACTCCCGCGTCGTCTCGGTCTCGACCCGCAACGGCAACACGCTCCGCACGATCGCTCCCCGCAAGTTCACAAGATCCGCATTCGATCGAGCATACACGGCAATTGAATTGAGCGACGGGTCTCGATAGAGCCGCCGGAACGTCGCCAAATCCAGCAGAACGACGCCCGCATCAGAGGAGTAGTCGTTGTAGACGGCCGCAACGGAGAACGTCGTCATCCCGGACGGCGTATCGAGCGTAAACCGATCGCCCGTATCGAGCGCGAACTTGGTCGCAAAGGGCTCGCTGATCAAGACGTTCGTCGACCCGGGCAGCATGCGCTGCAGTTCACCCGGATCGACCCGCCCGATGAATCGCACCTTACTGCGCCCCGAGAAGCGCGCGAGATTGGTCGCCGCGAGATTGGTGATCCGCCCGCGAAATGGAATGCTGATCTCGCGAATGACATCGATCGAAGCCACGCCCGGAAGCCGCGCGATCGTGCGCGCGACCTTCGGCGAAAAGGTGGCGTCGGACGAGGCGTCGCCCAAACCCGACGGCCGCACGAAGAGATCGGCCTTGAGCGTATCATCGGCCCAAGCGATGACGGTGGTGCGAAACGACCCGATGAGGATGGCGACGGCGACCGTCATCGCGATGGCGATCATGAGCGAGGCGACCGCAACGCTATTGCGAACCGGCGAAGACCCGAGGTTTGCCGCCGCAATTTCCCCCACCGCCGACCGCGACGCGAACGCCACCCGACCGAGCCGGGAAAGCCCGGCAATCGCTAACGGTGCAAAGAGCGAGCCGGCAAAGATGATCAGCAGCCCCGCGGCATACCCGAACGCGGGAACATCGCCGACGGCGGGCACGAACGTACACGCGTATCCGAGGAGCAACAGCCCAAGGCCGAAGAGGGCCGTGCGCTGCGCAAACTGCGGCAGCCGGCGCTCGAAGCCATGCGCGCGCATCGCGATCGCCGGGGGCGTGGCGGCGGCCTCGAGCGCCGGCACGAGTGCCGCGCCGATCGCGGCGACCACCCCGATCAGGAACGCCTTGAGCAACACGGCCGGGTCGTAGATGACGTGATCCGCATGCGAGGCGACGTAGAGCGTGTCGACCGTTCGCGAGACCGCGGAGACGGAGAATGTGGCAAGCAGGCTCCCAACGCCGAGACCAAAGAGCGAGCCCACCACACCGAAGAGCGCGCCCTCGGCAAGAAACGTACGCAAGATCTGTCCGCGCTTCACGCCCAACGCGCGCAACGTCCCGATCTCCGGGCGGCGCTGCACGACCGAGATCGCGACCGTATTGTAGATGAGATACATCCCGACCAGCAACGCGATATACGAGAGCGCAGCGAGGTTGAGCTGAAACGAACGCAGCATGCGCGTGATCTCGCCCGTGCGGACACGTGGTTCGATCGCACGCACGCCCGGCGGCAGCACGCGCCGTACCGCAGCCACGGTCTGCGCCAGCCGCGCCGGATCGACGATGCAATCGATCCGGTCGAGACGACCGAGCTTGCCGAAGAGTTCCTGAGCCGTCGCAATATCGACGAACACGACACTCGAATCGATGCCGGCAACGCTGGCCGGCAGAATCGCCGCAACCTGCAACCGCACGCTGCGATCGCCGGCGAGACCGTCGATCGTCGAACCGGGCTGCCAATGATACTTCGCGGCAACCCGAGCACTGATGAACGCGCCATGCCCGTTGACGAGCAACCACGGATCGGGCGCAGGCGTACCCGTAGTAATGTCATCCGGCGTCGCGAACGTCGCACCCGAGCCCGGTACCGGCCGTAGCAAATCCACGCCCAGCACGCGCAAAACTTCCTGCGAGACGTGGCGCTCGCCAACCGTGAGCGCATCTTCAATCACCGGATTCGCGTAGAGCACACCCGGCACGTTCTGCACGCGCAGGATCGTGCGCTCGTCGAAACCGCGCCCCACACCGAGCACCTGCAAGTTGACGTGGTTGGAGATGATGTTCACGCTCGAAGCAAACGATGCGACCGCGGTGGTATTCGCAAGATCGACCGACAGCGCGATTGCCACACCAAGTGCGACCGCCAGCACGGTGACGGCGGTGCGCAGTCTGTTCGCGCGGATATGCCCCCAAACGAGGGCCCGGAAAACGGGACTCACTCGACGATGCGGCCGTCGTGCATGCGAATCGTGCGATCGCACACCGCTGCCGCGTCGGCACTGTGGGTCGCCATCAAGATCGCCTGACCGGCGTCGGCCAGCGCGCGCAGCAGCCGCAAGACGTTCTCGCCGTTGTGCGAATCGAGGTTCCCGGTCGGCTCGTCGGCGAGCAACACCGCCGGCCGGTGAATCATCGCTCGCGCGATCGCGGCCCGCTGCAACTGTCCGCCGGAGATCTGCGCGGGATAGGCGTGCGCCTTATCGGCCAGCCCGACATCCGCCAGTGCCGGCGCGACCCGTCGCGCGATCTCGGCCGCCGGCAATCCTTGCAGCACGAGCGGCAAAGCAACATTCGCTTCAACGGTGAGCGCCGGCAGCAGGTTGAAGAATTGGAAGATCGTGCCGACCCGGTCGCGCCGCAGCAGCGTCAGCGCATCGTCATCGAGCTCGGCCGTATCGCGACCGTCAACAAGAACGTGGCCGGACGTCGGTAAATCGACGCATCCGACCAGATTGAGAAGGGTGCTTTTTCCGCAACCGCTCGGACCGGCCAGGGCGACCATTTCGCCGCGGTTGACCTCGAGCGACACGCCGTCGAGCGCGCGCACCGGTGCGTCAGCGGCGGGATACGTTTTCCGCGCGTCGGAGACGACGACCGGAAGAGTCGCGATTAGCTCGTATTAGCTCTTGAAGTAGGCCGCGTTGGAGTCGATGTAGGTCTTCCACTTATCGGGAACGTCCGAATCGGCGTAAATCGCCTCGACCGGGCAGGCCGAAACACAGGCGCCGCAATCGATGCACACTTCGGGATCGATAAAGAGCTGCGTGTCTTCATCGTTGCCGTGAATGCAGTCGACCGGACACACGTCTACGCACGACTTGTCTTTGGTACCAATACAGGGTTCGGTTATGACGTATGACATCGTCGGGCGATGTAGCCTCGCTGGAATGAGGGGGGAACCCACGGGACTACGGGTGAGACGGTTCCCGGTCCTGTACGATAAAAGGGGCATTGCGTCCGGCCCACGAGACCGGACGCGATGCTCTGCGCGGCGGGATCAGACGACCGAACGACGCCCCGAAAAGGCCCGCATGATGAAGAGCAAGATCACCGCACCGACAAAGGCGACGAGGATGCTGCCGAAGTTGATGCCCGTCACGCCGGCGTGACCGAAATAATTGAATACCCAGCCGCCGATGAACGCACCGACGACGCCCACGATGATGTCACCCACGATGCCGCCGGGACCCTCGCCCGGCACGGCCCATTTTGCAAGCACACCGGCGATGAGTCCGACGATCAACCAGCCTAAAAGTCCCATGATGATGATGCCGCTCCCGTTCTCGACGTCCGCGGCCAATCGCCGCGTCCTGCAGGAAATGGTTCCCGGGAACCTTTGCGACGAAACCCGCGCACGATTGGGGGTGCGGTTGCGTTGCAGAAGCATGAAACCTCGCATCCTCGCTGCGCTGGCAGCATTCGCTCTCGCGGCCGGTATGGGCACAGCGGCGAATGCGCAGACGTCCGGCAGCCTGCGCATTCCAACGCTGACGGTCACCGGCGCCGGGAGCGTCACGCGCGCGCCCGACCGCGCGACGGTCTCGTTCCGCATCGAGACGACCAACGACGAAGCCGGAGCGGCAACCTCGGCCAACGCCGCGATCGCCAATGCCCTCGTAGCGCAGCTCGCGCCCCTGCATATCCCGGCCAGTGCGATCTCGACCACCGGCTACGGCTTGAACTACAATCCGCGCCCGCCCCGGCCCGATCCCGCCTCCATGCAGCGCTACGGCTTCACCGTCGAGCGGACGATCGACGTCGTGGTGGACAGCCCCGAGGCGTCCGGAGCGATCGTTGACGCCGGTGTGGCCGCGGGCGTGACCAACGTCAACGGCATTACCTTCTCGCTGCGTGACCGGCACGCCGCGATGCGGGCCGCGCAAGCCGCAGCGCTGGCCGATGCCGTCGCGCAAGCCCGCAGCCTGGCCGCCGCCGCGAAGGTTCGGCTCGTCCGCATCTTGTCGCTCTCGCCGTCCGGCGACTCGGGGTTCGGCCCGCAATTGCAAGCGAGCGGTCGGTTGATGATGGCGACGGCCGCCGTTCCGACGACGATCGATCCCGGCAACCTCAGGGTCGAGGCCAGCGTCGGCGTGGAGTATGAAATCGCGCCCGAGCACCCGTAAGGCGAAACCGCCCGGGCACCGGGCAAGTAGCTGCCGATGATGGAACACCACTCGTGATGGAACACCCGGCCGACTGCGAGATCTGTCGTCTGCGCCCGGCGAGCACGCGCGACTACGCGCTGCGCGGCGGCCGCTGGGTCGACGCGTTGGTGTGCGCCGAGTGCGCAAAATCGCGGCGCCGCGCGATCTTGCCCTATGTCGGCGCGGCAACGGCCGCAGCCGCGCTCTTCGCCGGAGCGGCGTTTGCGATCGAATCACTCTCGCGGCGCAATCCGCCGCCGGGCAGCGAAGAGAACCGTGAGAACCGGCCGAATCCGCTGACCGATCTGGGCCGCGCGTTCCGCGGCGGGACCCCGACGCTCGGGCAGTTTTCGCGCGACCTTACGGCGATGGCCCGCGCGGACAAACTCGATCCGGTGGTCGGACGCGACGATGAGATCGAACGCGTCGTGTCGATCCTCGCGCGGCGCAGCAAAAACAACCCGGTCCTCGTCGGCGAACCCGGCGTCGGCAAGACGGCGATCGTCGAAGGGCTCGCGCAACGCATCGTGCGCGGCGACGTCCCGGCCGCGCTGCGCGACAAGAAAGTGCTCGCGCTCAACCTTGGACCGCTCGTAGCGGGCACGAAATATCGCGGGGAATTCGAGGGCCGCGTCAAGCGCATTCTCGACGAAGTGAAACGTGCCGCGCGCGACGTCATCTTGTTCATCGACGAGTTGCACACGCTCGTCGGTGCCGGCGCGGCCGAAGGATCGCTCGATCTCTCGTCGATGATCAAGCCCGAACTGGCGCGCGGCGAACTGCAATGCGTCGGTGCGACGACGTTCGATGAATACCGCAAGTACATCGAGTCCGACGCCGCGCTCGAACGCCGCTTCCAACCGGTCACCGTCGAAGAACCGACGATCGAACAAACGATCGCGATTCTGCGCGGGCTGCGACCGAAATATTCAGCCCACCACCACGTGACGATTGACGATGGCGCGCTCGAAGCCGCCGCAACGCTCGCCGCGCGCTTCATCGCCGACCGTTTTCTGCCCGACAAGGCGATCGACGTCGTGGACGAAGCGGCCGCGACCGCCGCTATGGCCGGCATCGCGAACGTCGATGCGGCACGGGTCGCCGCAGTCGTCTCGCGCTGGACCGGCATCCCGCAGGGAACGATCACCGACGCGCAGCGCGCCGGTCTCCTCGCGCTCGAGGTGCAACTCGAATCGCGGGTGATCGGCCAGACCAACGCGGTACGCCGGGTCGCCGAAGCCGTGCGCCGCGCGCGCGCCGGCCTCAAGGATCCGCGCAAACCCGTGGGCGGATTTCTCTTCATCGGCCCGAGCGGCGTCGGCAAAACCGAACTCGCGCGCGCGCTCGCGCACGCGCTGTTCGGCACCGACGACGCGTTGGTGCGGCTCGACCTCTCGGAATTCACGGAACCGCACACGATCTCGCGCCTGCTCGGGGCACCGCCCGGCTATGCCGGCCACGACGAACCCGGCCAGTTGACCGAGCCGATTCGCCGCCGCCCGTATTCGGTCGTGCTGTTCGATGAGATCGAGAAAGCGCACCCCGACGTCGCGGCCATCCTCTTGCAGATTCTCGACGACGGCCGGGTGACCGACGCCAAGGGACGCGCGATCGACTTCCGTCACGCGATCGTCGTCTTGACCAGTAACCTCGACCGCGAGGACCTCGTCGGCACGCTGCGCGGCGAACTGCTCGACCGCATCGATGAGGTGATCGTCTTCGACGAACTGGGCTTGCCCGAGATCGAGCGGATCGTCGCGCTCCAGATCGCGCTGCTCGCCGAGCGCCTCGGCGCCCACACGATGCAGCTCGAACTGACCGAACGCGCGCGGGCCTTTTTGGCCACCGATAGCATGTCGGCCGGGGACGGCGCGCGAAACGTCGCACGCTCGATCTCGCGCTACGTTGCGACCCCGTTGTCGGGTGCCATCCTGCGCGGAGAAATTCGTTCCGGTCAGACGGCGCAAGTCGCGTTTGATGGGAAAGAGATCACCGTCAACGCCGCTTGAGGATTCCATTCATGAAGTTTTTCCCCGTTTCGGCTGCTCTGCTCGCCGCGGCCCTGACCCTCGCGGTCACCGCATCCCCGGCGCTCCCGATTCCGGCACCGCCGGTCGGCTCCGGCGTAGCGGCCTCGGCGGTCTTCGATGCCTATCTCGCAATAGCGCGCTCCGCCGCCGGCAACCCGGCCGCAGCGCGGCAGGCGATGCCGGACTATGAGGCAGCGGTTACGCATTTTAATGCCGGTGACTTTGCCGGTGCGCAAACGAGCGCGCTGAACGTGATCAAAGAAACGGCCGCGGCGCCGTTGCCGCAGCCCTCGCTCTATCCCCTGCTCATCCCGCAGCAGGCGTTCTACCCGATTGCAAATCCGACCGGCATCGATCAAGCCTACGCCACCGGCAACGTGGCCGTTGCCCACCAAGCCATGAAGCAGTGCGGGGCCCCCGGCGCCAGCCCGCCGCCGGCCGTCATGCAACAGTTCGCCTCCGCGGCGAATGCCCTGGTCGCGCTCGACTACAACGCAGCAAACACGGTCTCGGCGGCCCTGATTACCGCTTGCGGCAGCGCCACGCTAGCGTATGCGGCACAGCTGGCCGCGCTGCCCCAGCCGTCATCGACCCCGATCGCGATGGAAAGCTACTCACCGCTGCCGGTTGCGACCTTGATCCCCGATCCGGCGCTCCAGCAGACCAAACCCTGATGAAACGTTTGCTGTGTGCTCTCGCCCTCGTCGCGTTCGCGGCCGCGCCGGCCCTGGCCGACCCGAAATCCGACGTCACGGCCGCCATGATCCAGTTCGCGAAGGCGAGCTCCTATCACATGGAGATCGACTCGAAGAGGGGTGCGATGGAAGCCGACTTCGCGGCGCCGGGCAAAATGCACGTCTCCTCGCCGCAGTTCGAGATGATCAAAATCGACGCGACGACGTGGGTCAAGATCGGCGGGAAGTGGCAGCAATTCGCAATGCCCGGTATGGATCAGATGACCGGCGCGTTCAGCACCGCCGTCGCGACGGTCAAATCCCAATCCGATGACATGGTCGTCACCGACCTCGGCATGAAGTCGCCCGCCGCCGGCGGCCGGCCGCTCCACGCCTACACCGTCATCAATAACGCCGGCAAGATTCCATCCACGCTGTTTCTCGACGGCGGAAGGCTATCCGAAGTCGACAATGCCGACGGCAGCAGCGTGAAGTTCTCGAAATTCGACGCGCCCGTCGACATCGAACCCCCGATGTAAGGAACGAGGGGCCGTTACTTGAGAATGCGCACGATCGCGGCTTCGATGTCGCTCGCGCTCATCTCACCCGGGTGGTACATCCGGACGATCCCTTTGGCGTCGACGAACACGTGCAGCGGAAAGTACAGCCCGCCGCCGTAGGTCGCGCGCGTGGTACTATCCGGATCGATCGCCAGCGCGTACGGCACGTTGAAATCGTGCGCGAACCCTTGCGCCTTCCCCATATTCTCCCCGACGTCAACGCCGAGGACGCGCAACCCGCGCGCCGCATACTTCCTGCTGAGCGCGACGATGCTCGGGGTCTCGACCCGGCACGGGCCACACCACGTCGCGAAAAAGTTCAGATACGCCGGCTTTCCGCGCAACGTGGCGTTGGTAATCGTCTTGCCATCGGCCGTCGTGAGCGCGAACGGCGGCGCAACGTCCCCCGGCCGGGGAATGGCGAGCGCCGGCGCCGCGAGCGCGAGCACGGCTGCGGTGAGAAAGACAACGGCGCGAACTACCTTCATCGCACGAATCTCCGTAACGTCAACTGAAAGAGGGAAAGGAAACGGCCGCGGCATCGAGTTGCATCTGCGCGAGCAAGGCTTCGACCGAGTCGAAGCGTTGCTGCTCCCGGACATAGCGGAAATCGCGCAACGCTAGCTCCTCACCGTACAACGAGCCGGTAAAGTCGAGCAGCCACGCTTCAACCGTGCGCACCGTCCCGCTGAACGTCGGGTTCGTGCCGATTGAGACGAGCCCCGGGTAATCGCGCCCTTCATGCCGTCCCGTAATCGTATACACCCCGTCGGGCGGCAACATCTTGTCCACCGGAGTCACGATGTTCGCGGTCGGGAAGCCCAAGTCGTGTCCCCGCCCGGCACCAAAGCCGACCGTCCCGCGCACGATGTACGGCACGCCCAGCAAGCGATCTGCGGCCGCAAGGTCGCCGCTCGCGATTGCCGCGCGAACGCGCGTACTCGAAACGCGCTCCCCGTCGAGCATTGCGTTCGGAACCCCAATCGCCTCGCGACCCTGAGCCGCCAAGTGCTCGCGCGCAAACGCGACGTCCCCAACGCGCTTGGAACCAAAGCGGAAGTTCGCTCCAACCACCATCACGCGCGCACCCAGCGCACCACCCAACACCTCATCGAGAAACGCGACCGGGGACAGGGACGCAAACCGCTCGTCAAACGTCAACACGAACATCTCATCAACGCCGGCCCGCGCAAACGCATTGACCCGCTCCGCCAACGTCGCGATCTGCGGCGGCACGTTCCCCGGCCGCAAGACCACCATCGGATGTTCGGCAAACGTGAGCACCGCCGTCCGTTCCCCCGCCCGCCGCGCATGCAGTAACGCGCGCACGATCGCCTGGTGCCCCAGATGAAAGCCGTCGAACACCCCAACCGCAACGCACAACGGATGCCGCACCCGCTCCGCGCGATACGCCTCACCCTGCGGCAGCGCGTAATGCAGCTTCACAAGAACACCTTACGCGGCGCCAACAACGCCCCCACCGTCTCGCCGATGCCCACGAGCACGCGCGCCGAATCGCGCACAAACACATGCTTATCCGCCGAGGGCTCATCCAACGGAACGACGCGGCCGGCCCGAAAATCCGTCGCCCGCCGCCCGTCGAGGACGACCGTCGGAATCGGAATCACGCGCTCGGGCGGCACCAGCGACCCCAGCGGATTCGCCGCCACTTCGTCGAGCGTCAAACTTTCATACAGCACGAACGGCCCCGAAGCTTCGCGCAACAACGCCCCCATATGCCCAACCGTCCCACACGCCGCTGCCAGATCCTCGCACAACGTACGCACATACGTACCTTCACTGCACGCGACGCGCAACCGAACCGTATCCCCCACCCGCCCGAGCACGCTCAACGCATAGATCGTCACCGCCCGCTTCGCCCGCTCGACGACGAGCCCACGCCGCGCCAATTCGTGCAACCGCTGCCCCTGATGGTGAACCGCGCTGAACATCGGCGGCACCTGTTCGATCGCTCCAATAAACGACCGCACCGCATCATCCAAGCGCCGGTCGACATCGTCGGGAATGGGCGCGGTAGCAATCACCGCCCCAACCCCATCAGCCGTATCCGTCGCACGCCCAAGCACGAGCGTAAACGCATACGCCTTACGCCGATCCTCGATCAAGGGCAACAACCGCGTCGCCCGTCCCAGCGCCACCGGCAACACGCCGGCAGCCTGCGGATCCAACGTCCCCAAATGCCCGACGGCCAATTTAGTCCCGTCGTCCGTCGAATACATGCGCCGCAAGCGCGCACCAAACTGCGTCGATGTCGGCCCGGCCGGCTTAAAGAGATTGAGAAAACCGAGCATATGGCTCCGCTACGCGAAGCGCCTACAAACCCTGCGCTTTGAGCGCCGCGCGAACCCCGGCAATCGCCGCTTGCAAATCACCCGGAAACGTCAACCCGGAAGCCATGAAATGCCCACCGCCGCCAAGCGTAGCAGCCGCAGCCTGCACGTTCACCTTACCGGAAGAACGCAGACTCACACGCACGGCACCATCAAAATCCTTAAATAACGCCGCGGCCTCAACGCCTTCAACCGCGCGCAAATGCTGCACGATCTCTTCGGTATCCTCACCATCAGCACCAAACGCGGAGAGCATCGCCTCATCCACAACGGTCCAACAGTACCGCCCATCTTCTTCGAGCCGAGCGGCCGCAACGGCCGTAGCAACGAGCTTCGTCGCAGCAAACCGCTTATTGGCAAAGATCCATTCCGTGATGAGCGGCTTGTCCGCGCCGCACTCCATCATCTCCGCCGACATTCGCAACACATCAGCCGTCGTATTCGTGTGCATGAACGCACCCGTGTCCGTCATGATGGTCGTCAAAATGCACGTAGCGATATCGGGCGTAACCGGGACCTTCATCGCTTTCAAGATGCGAAGCACGCAGGTCCCGGTCGACGCTTCTTTCTCGAGAATATAATTCAGAAACCCGAATCGAGAATTTCCCAAATGATGATCGATGTTGAGCATATTCTCGTGCGCGATCTCCGGGAGAAACTCCCCGGCACGCGAGAAATCGCTCATATCGCCGAAGACCCACAGCGTATCCGCCGGTAAATCCGCGGCAACGGCCCGCGCCACAAACTCGGTATCCGGAAGAAACCGCAGATTCCGCGGAACCGGATCCTGCTGAAAATACCCAACGCGCTTTCCCAGCGCCTTGAGCGCGAGTCCCAACGCCAACCCCGCACCCAACGTATCGCCATCGGGCTTTACATGCGAGACGAACATAAACGACGAGCGCCGGCGCAGCTCCGCAACAACTTCTTCCGTCGTCGCCGAAGCCGGCTCGACAGTACTACTCATCAGTCACCTTCGCACGCTCCAACGTCTTCGACATCGCGATCGCCTCTTCAGTGGACCGGTCCTCGACAAACGTCACCTCCGGCGTATATCGCAGCTTAACCAGCGCCCCAAGCTCGCCCCGAATGAACCCGGCGGCATTCTTGAGTGCATCCATCGACTGCCGCGCCACGTGCCGATCTCCGATGATGGAAACGAACACCTTGCAGTTCATCATGTCACTCGTAATCTCAGTCCGAGTGACGGTGACGAACCCCAACCGCGGATCCTTGAGCTCTTCAGAAATAATCTTCGCCACAGCCCGCTGCAACTCATGATCGATCCGAGCCATACGCTGCTGCTTCAAGACGCCCGCATCCCCGGGAACCGAAACGGCGGCGTAGACCGGTTCGTCCGCGTAATCACGCGCCACAAAAACACAAAGCTGCCGATCCCGGCACCATAAAGCAAAGCCTGCTCAACCGACCCTCTCGACAAAAACACATCGGCGAGAAAAATAATAGCCAAAAACCAAAACCCATCAACAAGCGAGTGCAACAAGCGATCCCGCGTAAAACACCGCTTCAAGAACCGATCCAAGTCGCGGCGGGACGCGGCGTTGCTGCGCGGGGGCGTCTGCGGCGCTGCGAAGGCAGGATGCCGAGAGCAGCGCCGCAGCCGAGTTCTGATTTTTCCAGGACGGAAAAATCAGAACGTCCCCCGCACAGCAACGCCGCGTCCCGCCGCGACTCAGCCACCATCCTGATCAAGCCGGCTGCAACTCCGCCGGAACCAGCTCAGAGCTATAAGCCTCAATAACATCGCCCTGCTTAAGATCCGCAAACTTCGCCACCTGAACCCCGCATTCGAAGTTCTCAGCAACTTCCCGAACGTCGTCCTTGAACCGCCGCAGCGACTCAAGTTCCCCATCCCAAACGACGGCCGAATCCCGAATGACCCGCACCTTCGCGTTCCGGACGAGCTTACCGGACTGCACGTAGCAACCCGCAATCGCGCCGACCTTCGAGACCTTGAAGATCTCGCGAACTTCGGCGCGGCCGAGGATGATCTCGCGGAACTTCGGCGCGAGCATTCCGACCATGGCCTTCTTCAAGTCGTTTTCCACATCGTAGATAACCTGATAGAAGCGCAGATCGACTTGCTCGGAATCCGCTTGGCGCTTGACCGACTCATCCGGACGGATGTTGAAGCCGATCAGCACCGCATTCGAAGCCGAAGCGAGGTTGACGTCGTTGGGCGTGATGCCGCCGACGCCGGCCAAGATGACACGAATGTCGACTTCAGCCGTGGAGAGCGATTCAACGCGCGAACGCAGCGCTTCTACCGATCCTTGGCCCTCGGCCTTGAGGATGAGGTTGAGCGTTTTCTGGCCGCCGTCGGCCGGCATCGCCATGAACGTTTCGAGCGAAACGCGTTGCCCGGACGACGCTGCGATACGCACGTCGCGCCGTTTCGTCGTCCGCTTTGCAGCGGCTTCACGCGCAGCGCGTTCGTCGGAGACGACCATGAGCGTGTCACCGGCAGCCGGTACGTCCGAGAGGCCCATGATCTCGACCGGAATCGAAGGTCCGGCTTTCTTGACCTGTTTGCCCTTGTCGTCGGTGAGTGCGCGGATTTTTCCGTAAGCGGAACCGACGACGATGACGTCGCCGACGCGCAGCGTGCCGTTTTGGACGAGCACGGTTGCGACCGCGCCGCGACCACGATCGAGGGCCGATTCGATGACGACGCCGGTTGCGCGGCGCATCTTGTTGGCCTTGAGTTCGCGCAGGTCGGCTTCCAGCAGTACCGTTTCGAGGAGCTTGTCGATCCCCTCACCGGTGCGCGCGGAGACCTGCACCATTTCGATCTTACCGCCCCACTCGACGGGTTGCAGACCTTCCTCGGTGAGCTGCTGTTTGACGCGATCGGGCTGAGCGTCTTCTTTGTCCATCTTGTTGATGGCGACGACGATCGGCACTTTGGCGGCCTTAATGTGCGCGATGGCTTCTTTGGTTTGGGGCATGACGCCGTCGTCGGCCGCGACGACGAGGATCGCGACGTCGGTGACTTTGGCGCCGCGCGCGCGCATGGCGGTGAACGCCTCGTGACCGGGCGTGTCGATGAACGTGATCTTGCGATCGTCTTTGTCGACAGTGTACGCGCCGATCTTTTGCGTGATACCGCCGGCTTCACCGCCCGCCACGTTAGCGAAGCGGATCTTGTCGAGCAGCGAGGTCTTGCCGTGATCGACGTGCCCGAGCACGGTGACGACGGGCGGCCGGGCGCTGAGCAGTTCGGGTTTGTCTTCTTCTTGCTCGACGACGACTTCATCGCCGGCTTCTTTGACGATCGCGTTAAAACCGAACTTGCGCGCGACGGCGATGGCCTGATCGCTCGAGATGTTCTGGTTGATCGTCGCCATGGTGCCCATGCGGAAGAGTTCCTTGATGACGTCTGCGGCGTTGACGATCATCGAGGTTGCGAGCTCTTGCACGGTGAGGACGTCCGGGATCTCGATCGACTCGAGCTTGGTCGGCGCCGGCTGAATGACGCCGTCGATCATGCGGCCGCCCTTGCGTTGACGCTGTTTCTCGAGCAGCATCTCCGTCTCGCGGTCTTTCTTGGACTCGTCGCGGTCGCGGGCGTTGCCGCGCTGGCCGGGACGTCCGCCGCCGGGGGAACCGGAGCTGGGGCTCGGGCCTTGGCCCGGGCTCAGGGGCGTGCCGGGGCCACCGCCACCGGGACGCGGGGTGAAGGGACGCGGCGGCGCGCTGCCGCCGGGGAGGGCACGGAAGACGCCGTTGCCGGCAGGCCGCCGGACGGGTGCACCGTTGACCGGGGCGCCGGGGACGGGCGGCTGACCGGGACGTACCTGATAGCCTTGGCCGGGAACACCCATGCCGGGCCGCGGCGCGACGCCGGGGCGGCCGGGGATCCCGCCGGCGCCGTTGGGCGATGCGGAGGCCGGGTTGAGCGGTTGCGGCGACACCGGGCGCGGCGCGACGATCGAGGACTGGCCGGCGGGAACGGGACGCAGTTGCGGGACGTCCTCGGCCGGCGAGACCGGGCGGCGCGGCGGCATCGGGCCGGCGGCCGGACGCAGCGGGGCTCCGGGGGCGGTCCGCGGTGCGACCGACCCCGGGATCGGGCGCGTGGGCGCGCCGGGGGCGATGCGGGGCGCCGGCGAGGACGGGACGGCGGGAGCCGCGGCCGGGGCCTCGGGTTCATCGGGCGGCGCGATTGGAGCGGCAGCGACGGGGGCTGGGGCCTCGGCAACCGGCTCGGCGGCGACGGCGGGAGCCGCGGTCACGGCAACAGCTACGGCAGCCTTCGCCGTGCGGCGCGGGGTCGCGGGGACCGGCTTGAGCGCGGGAGCCGGTTCGGCGGCAGCCGCGACGGCAGTAACCCGGGGCGCTGGGGCAGGTGCCTCGGCCACGGGGGTCGCCGCCGCGGGGGCAACGGTGACCGGGGGCGCGGCAGCAGCAGCCTTAGCGGCCGGGGCAGCCTTGGGAGCGGGCTTGGCCGCTCCCTTGAGCTGGGCGCGAAGAAGGTCGGCGACCTTCGGCTCGACGACGCTCAGTTGACTTTTCGCCTCGAGACCCAAGCGCCCGAAGAGCGCGATGAGGTCTTTCGACGCCATATTGAGCTCCTTGGCGAGCTCGAAAATCCGTACCTTACCGGTTGCCATAGTGTCCTTTATCGTAACTCGGCCACGCCCTAAAAGGCTGCGGCCGACTCCCTTAATCGTTCATGTGTGTGTCCTGATGTTCGTAGTGCGTGATCGCATACGCGCCGAGACCGGGAAATCGTTTGTTCTTGATGACGGCCCCCGCGCACTGCGTACCGCAGAGATAAACTCCGCGTCCCGCGCTGCGCCGGGTATCGTCTGCCGTCCAGCGGTCGTCGCGCCGGACGAAGCGCTGCAGCATTGGCTGCTCGCGCCGTGTCCGGCACCCCACGCAGGTCCGGGTTGGGGTCGCCACTACTCGTTGCCGAATTGCTCCCGCTTGAATTCTTCCAGCCGGCGCAGCAGCTCGTCATCGATGGTCAACACGGTCTCGCCTTCTTCCGCTTCGGTAGCGGCTTCCTCCGCGACCGGTTCTCCGGCGTATTCCTCGGCCGGCGCGGCCTCGCGTTCGGCGAGATAACGAGCCCGGGCTTCGGCGGCCTCGGAGTCGCTCGTGATATCAAGCCGCCAACCCGTTAGCCGGGCGGCGAGCCGGACGTTCTGCCCTTCGCGACCGATCGCAAGGGAGAGTTGATGGTCGGGGACCGTGACGAGCGCGATGCCGTCGTCCTCGAACAGTTCGACCACCAGCACCTTGGCCGGCGCCAGCGCGTTCGAGATGAACGTCTGAAGGTCGGGGGCGTAGCGGATCACGTCGATCTTCTCCCCGCGCAGCTCGTCGGAAACGTTGGCGATGCGGCTCGACTTCGGGCCCAGGCACGCGCCGACGGCGTCGATCTCGGGGCGTTTGGAGTGAACCGCGACCTTCGTGCGCGAGCCCGGTTCGCGGGCGATCGCCATGATCTCGACGATGTCGTCTTGGATCTCCGGCACCTGGAACTCGATCAGCCGCTGCACGAGGCCTTCGGCCGCGCGCGAGAGGACGACGAGGGGTCCCTTGTTCGTCTTGCGCACGTCGAGAACGTAGGCACGGATGCGATCGTTGATGCGGAAGTTCTCGCGCGGCACTTGCTCGGAGAACGGCAGCAGCGCTTCGTTCTTGTTGTCGAGCAGCACGTACATGTTGCGCTGCTCGTAGCGCTGGACCGAGCCCATCACGATGTCGTGCAGTTTGGCGGAATACGTGTTGTACACCGTGTCGCGCTCGGCTTCACGGATGCGCTGCACGATCACTTGCTTGGCTGTCTGAGCGGCGATGCGGCCGAAGTCTTTCGGCGTGACTTCCTTATCGAAGAAGTCGCCCGACTCGTACTTCGACCCCGCTTCGCTCTTCGAAATCTCGAGCTTGGGATCGCTGACTTCGCCGTCGACGACGTTGCGGCGGTGATAGACCTTGTAGTCGCCGGTTTGGCGGTCGATCGAAACGATTGCGTTCGCGTCGGGGCCGAAGTTCCGCTTATAGGCCGAAATCAACGCCGATTCGAGCGCCTCGAGAAGGCTCTCGAAGCTGATATTCCGTTCGTTTTCGATCTCGCGGAGGGCCGCGATCATCTCTGCATTCATGCCTTGCTCTGCTTCTCTCGCTTCGCGCGCTGGAGATCCGCGCGAATATCGTACTCCAGATTGGCCGACTTGATCGCCGCGATCGGAATCGGCAGTTCGGTTTCACCCTTTGCGCCGGTGCGCAAGATGACGTTCGTGCCGCGCACGCCGCCGAGGATGCCGCGGTGCGTTTTGGCGTTGCCGATCGCGAGCGTCGTAACGACCTTCGCGTTGCGGCCGCCGAAGCGGTCGTAATCGGCGGGCTTAACGAGTGGCCGGTCGACGCCGGCCGAACTTACTTCGAGCGTATATTCATCGGGGAACGCGTCGAGCGCGACGTTGATGCGCGCGGCGATCCGCTCGCACGTCACGATGTCGACGCCGCCTTCGCGATCGACCATCACCGATAAGGCCGCCGTGCGTCCGGGACGGACGGTGGTCGAAACGATCTCGATCGCGCGAAACGCGGGCTCGTGCGGAATGGCGTGAACGACGCGCTCGAACGCTTCGTGCAAGCTCGTTCCGCTCGCTGACTCGTGCATGCCATTCCCTCCTATCCCTAGACACAACAGAAGCGCGGGCAGGTGCCCACGCTTCTCGCGTATTCCATCGGGTAGTATCGCACGGACTGAATGTATTAGCAAGCACACCGGCACGCGAAGCAAGTCAAGCGAGCGAACAGTCGCCGCGCGGGACCGCTCGAGCGGCCTTGCACGATCGGCCGCGGCCGGCGGAACTTTCTTCCGAACGCAGGACGACCTTCGCACTCCTCTCAAGTCGTAACAACGTGCTTTCACGTATGACCAAACGGACCAAGATCGTGGCCACGATCGGTCCGTCATCCCGCGATCCGAAGATGCTGCGGGAGCTGTTCCTCGCCGGCGTCAACGTCGCGCGCCTGAACTTCTCACACGGTACGCATGAAGAGCACGCGGCCGTGATCGCCGACGTGCGCGCAATTGCAGCCGACCTCGGCATGCACGTGGCCGTGCTCCAAGATCTACCTGGACCCAAAGTGCGGACCGGACCGCTCGCCGACGGCGCGCCGTCCGTGTTGCTCGCCAACGGCGCGCCGTTCACGCTCACGACCGATGCGGTCTCCGGAACGGCCGCACGCGTCGGCGTCTCTTACGCCGGACTTGCGCGCGATGTGGAAGCGGGCAAGCACATCTATCTTGCCGACGGCGCGATCGCGCTGCGGATCGAATCGATCGACGGGAACGACGTCAACACGCGCGTCGAAAGCGGCGGCGCACTGCGGCCGATGCAAGGGATCAACTATCCCGACGGAACGCTGGCCCTCGATGCGGTCACGGATCGCGATTTCGAACACCTCGCGTTCGGCCTGGACGCCGGCGTCGACTGGGTCGCCGTGTCGTTCGTCCGCAGCGCCGCCGACATCGTGCGCGTTCGCGCGTTCATGGACGAACGCGGCAAGCGCGTCCCCATCATGGCCAAGATCGAGAAGCACGAAGCGCTCGAGGATATCGACGCGATCGTCCTGGCCGCCGACGGCATCATGGTCGCGCGCGGCGATCTCGGCGTCGAAATACCCCTCGAAGAAGTCCCGATGATTCAAAAGGATCTCATCGCCCGCGCGAACCGCGCATCGAAACCGGTCGTCACCGCGACGCAGATGCTCGAATCGATGATCGTGAGCCCGCGCCCGACGCGCGCCGAAGCGACCGACGTCGCGAACGCGATTCTCGACGGCACCGATGCCGTCATGCTCAGCGGCGAGACGGCGCGCGGAGAGTTTCCGCTCGAAGCGGTGCGCATGATGGCGACGATCGCAGCGTCCGTCGAGAAACAGTACCCGCACGCGGAGTTCCACCGCAAGCATACGCGCGACGTCGACGTTCGCGCCAGCGACGACATCGGCACGTCGATCGCCGAAGCGGCGGCCAGCAGTGCCGAGCGGCTCAACCTTCAGTTGATCGTCACGGGCACGACCACCGGCAACACCGCGCGCTACATCTCATCGTTCCGGCCGCGCGCCATGATCATCGGGCTGACGCCGCTGCCGTCGATCGCGCGCCAGATGGCCATGATTTGGGGCGTCGAATCGGTGCTCGTCCAGCCCTACCGCTACATCGAAACGCTGATCGAGATCGCCGAACAGCGCGTCGTCGCCGACGGTCTCGCGAAATCCGGTGAAACGATCGCGATTACCAGCGGCATGCCGGTCGGCGCCGGCGGAACGAACGTCCTAAAAATTCACCGCCTGCCGTAAGTCAGGCTTTGATTTCGGCGCGCTGCCGGCGCGCGGCTTCCCACAACGTCGTCGTGTCGCTGCCGCAACCCACGAGCACGTAGCCCCGCGCGATGCACTCGTTCGCCATGGCGGGCGACGTGGCGAGAATGCCGGCGATTTTTCCGTGTCGCGCCGCAGCGGCGGGCACCGCGTCGATCGCGGCGGCGTAGGGGCCCGCTTGCCCTTGCCACGCGGCGGGATATTCGAGACCATACGATGCCGCGAGGTCGTTCGGTCCGACGAAGAGGCAGTCGATGCCCGCGACGGCTGCGATCGCATCGATGTTCTCAATCGATTGAGCCGTCTCGATCTGCGCCAGCAGCAGAACCTGGTCGTTGGCCTCGCGAAAATACGTCGGTGCGTCCGTCTCGAATGAAAGCGCGACCCGTACGCCGCCGCGGCTACGCCCACCCAGCGGCGAAAAACGCACGTCCTTCACCGCGCTGCGCGCGTCGCCGGCCGTATTGACCATCGGCACCATAACCCCCGACGCGCCGTGGTCCAACGCGACCTGGATTGCCGCGCTGGTGTTCCAGGCCGCGCGCACGAAGGGCTCGGTGGCCGTCGTGCGGATCGCGTTTACGATCGCGCCGAGCGCCGACATCGGGACGGGACCGTGCTCCATATCGATCACGAGCCAGGCGTAGCCGCTGCGCGCGTAGATCTGCGCCGAGACCGGATCCGCGATGGCAACGAACGCGCCGATCGACGCTTCGCCCGCGTAAGCGGCGGCGCGGACGACGTTCTTTCGCACGTCAGGTCTTCTGCTCGCGCGCGTGCGCATCGATGCGATCGATCAGCACCTTACCGAACACCGATTGATCGAGTTTCCGGTAGCCGGCTTGCATCGATTGCTCGAAGCACTGCAGGTTGGCGGCGGTCTGCGCGACGGGCAGATCCAGCGCGCGCGCAAACTGCTGCGCCAGAAAGAGATCCTTGGCCATCCACTCGGTGGCGAAACCGGCTCGCCATTCGTTCGACGCCGGACCGTTCGGTTGTATCCCGGGGACCGGCACGCGTTGCTGGATCGCAACGCAGTTCGCGGTCGAGACCGCGAAGACGTCGGTCGCGAGTTTGGCGTCGACGCCCGCCGCATGCAAGAGTGCGTAGGCCTCGGCGAGCGCGATCGTCTGCGCGCCGGCAATCATCTGATTGCAGAGTTTGAGCGTCTGCCCCATGCCCGGGCCCCCGACGTGAAAGATGTTCTTCGCCATCGACTCCAGCACGGGACGCACGCGTTCGAGCACGGCGGCCTCGCCTCCGATCATCATCGTCAAGGCGCCGGACTTCGCGCCGATCGTTCCGCCCGAGAGCGGTGCTTCGATCATGTCGATGCCGTGCTCGGCGCACTGCGCGATCAGCTGCTGCGAGGCCGTCGGATCGATCGTCGACGTATCGACGAATGTCGCGCCGCGCACGAAGCCCGCGAGCAATCCGTCCTCGCGCAGGAGAACGTCGCGAACCTCGTCTTGCGTCGGTAGACACGTCAGGACGACGTCGGCCGCTTGCGCCGCCTCGCGTGGCGACTTCGCGAGCGTCGCGCCGGCCGCGGTCAGGACGCCGGCTTTTCCCGGCGTACGATTCCAAACGGTTAGCGGAAAGCCGCCGGCAAGGATGTGTTCCGCCATCGGCAGTCCCATCGCGCCCAAACCCAAGAACGCAACGCGCACCTTCGCAGCCACTATGCCTTGCCTTTCACCGTCTGCGCCGCGGCGATTGCCGCGTAGCGTTGCGCTAAGCCTTCGTACATCACCGGCACGCCGGGCTCGGGGCTGCCGAACAACGCGATTTCGCGCATCTCACCGACCCACCGGTAGGCTTTCGGATACATCGTCGGTATCTGGCGCGTCAGCCAGGCGTGCAGCGCCGGCTGACTGGTGGAAAACTCTTTCTCGAGTGCTTCGCTAACGCCGCCGTGTTCGGCGCAGGCGAACATCGCTGCGCCGATTCCCGTGATCCCTTTGGTCAGTCCGCCGTAGCACATCTTCAGCGCGGAAGCCGTGCCGATCGGACCGTCGAGCGGGCGGACGGCCAGACCGTAGGCGGTCAGCCGTTCGAACTCGGCCACGTCCGCGCCGCACGCATACACGTGCGGTCCGTCGCGTCCTTCGCGCGGCGCTCCGCCGATGATCCCCGCGTCGACGAAGCGTATGCCGGCTGCGGTGATGACGCCGGCGATCGTGCGCACGGTCTCCGGCGCGACGGCGTTGCAGTCGACATACAGCGGCGACGCGGTGCCGCCGGCGTATGCGGCAGCGAAGCCTTCGGCCACGCGTAAGGCCTGATCGGGCGGCACGATCGACAACACCAGGGAGCAACTGCGCGCGACGGCAGCAAGGTCGTCGACGACGCCGATGCCGGCACGCCCGATGCGCTCGGCGCTGGCCGCGCTGCGTCCCTCGAGCGTCGTGCGCACGTCGACGCCGTGCGCGGCGAGCCAGCCGCCCACGCCGCTTCCCATCTCGCCGGCACCGATCAGTCCGACGCGCAGATATGCCGTCTTCTCTTGCATGAGGGTGAGAACTGCCGGATCGACGGTCCCGCACCTGCCGGACGGGGCAATGGCCTCGGGTCAGCGCTCGGGGACGGTAGCGAACATCGGCGTGTCGACCGTCACGTTGGTGTATGTCGCGGTCAGTTCGGCCCGCATGTGCGGGATATCGATGGTCGCGTGTTGCTGCGTCACGACGTCCGCCGAACCAACGGCAGTGTAGATCTGCGTTAGCACGATCGTGCCGCCGTCGTGTCGCTTCCAGGTCGCCTTGAGCATGCGGCCGTGTTTTGCATCGGTCTCGATATCGAGATACGTGACGAGGCCGGGCTTCTTCGGTGTCAGGCGCAGGATCGGCGCGTCGTCCGTACTCTCCGGGGCCAGCGCGATGTCGTAGCGCGTTCCCCACGACGTCGGGTCGCCGAGGTCGTAGTGCAGATCGTCGAACTTGGCCGCGATGCGCGGCAAGTTCACGAGCTGATAGTGATAGAGCCCGGGCTTGCGATACGTGCTCGTTCCGTGGACCGTCAGCCCGACGTACGGGAAGGAGTGCAGCTTGGCGTGCAACTCGAGACTGGCCGAGTAGCCTTCGGGCGTCCGCGGATCGCTCGCGAGGCGGGCCAGCACGAGGGCCGGCGCCGGCGAAACGCCCGCGGCCGCCGGGGGCGACGTGTCCTGAGCGCAGGCCGGACCCGCCGTCAGCACGAGGGCGGCCACGAACGCGACGATCGGGCCGGATCGGAACGATAGGCGCCCCATGGCGGCATCGTACGTCAGGCCGAAGCCCGAATTCAAGCGTCCGGGGTCATATTCTCATCCCGGCAGACGTGCGCGCGGGCTAGCGGCCGCCGCGGGTCGCCGCGACGAGCGTCGCGGCATGTTCGAGCGAGATGCGTTTGGTGTCGCCCGAGAGCATGCGCGCGATCTCGGCCAAGCGGTCGTCCTCGGCGCGCAACGAGACGACCTCGATCGTGGTCTCGCCCCCGTCGTCGTACTTGCGCAAGACATAGTGGGTTTCGGCCCAGGAGGCGATCTGCGCGAGGTGCGATACGCAGACGACCTGCGCAACGGCCGCGAGCCGCTGGAGGCGCGCGCCGACGGCGACCGCGGTCGCACCGCCGATGCCGGCATCGATCTCATCGAACACGAAGGTCCGGGCATCGCGGCGGTCGGCGAGCACGACGACGAGCGCGAGTAAGACGCGCGACCGCTCGCCCCCCGACGCGACGCGCGCGAGCGGGCGTTCCGGCTCGCCCGGGTTGGCTGAAAAACGAAACTCGATCCGATCCCCGCCGTGCGCCGCAACCTCGTCGAGCGGTTCGAGTGCAACCGCGAAGCGCGCGGCCGGCATCGCCAGCGCGTGCAGTTCTGCCGCCACCCGTTCTTCGCACGCCGGTACGGCGGCGCTGCGTTCGGCGTGCAGCGCTGCCGCGTCGCCGGCGATCGCGGCGTCGAGTGCGCCAAGCTCGGCTTCGATCGCCGCCAGCCGTTCGTCGCGGCCGATATCGTGCTCGAGCGTTACCGCAAAGCGATCTCGCGCGGCGAGCACGGCAGCGATCGACGCGCCGTACTTCTTCTTCAGCGTTTCGAGCGCATCGAGGCGGCCGGTCACCGTTTCGAGCTCGTTCGGATCGAGTTCGACGTCGTCGAGCGCACGCGCAATCTCCGCAGCGAGCGTGTTGGCGTCGGCCTGCAGAGTGCCCGCACTCTCGGCGAGCGCCGCGAATGCCGCGCCGAAGCGCGCGATGCCGGTCAGTCCGTGCGCCGTGTCGCCGAGCGCGTCAACCGCGCCGCGTTCGTCCTCGAGCGCGGATCGAGCGCGCCCGAGCGCGCCGGCGATGCGTTCCGCGCTGCCCAGGATATCGCGTCGCTCGCGCAGGCGATCGTCCTCGCCCTCTTCGGGTGCGGCCGCTTCGATCTCGCCGAGCGCGAAGCGCGCGAATTCCCGTTCCGCCAGCGCCCGGTCGCCGCCGTCGCGCAGCGCATCGCGCTCCTCGCGCAGCGCCCGGCGCCCGTCGTAGCGCTCGCGCAGGACCTCGCGCAACGCGAGTGCGCTCTCGCCGGCGAAGCGATCGAGCAGATCGCGGGCAAAGCCCGGCTCGAGCAATCGGTGCGCTTCGCCTTGACCGACCGCATCGACGACGAGACCCCCGATCGCGCGCAGTTGACTCGCGCTGACCGCGACGCCGTTGACGCGCGAATGCGAGCGGCCGGCCGCGGCGACCTCACGCACGATCACGACGTCGTCGTCGACGGCCAGCTCGATGCCCATCGTCGCGAGCAGCGCGCGCAGCCCGTCGTCCGCGCCGATTTCGAGCGCAACACGTAAACGCTCGCCCCGGATCAGCTCGCGCTCGACGCGACCGCCGAGCGCGGCATCCAGGGCGCCCAGCAACATCGTCTTGCCGGAGCCCGTTTCACCCGTAAAGGCAGTGAAGGCATCGCCGAACTCGATCTGGGCGTGCGCGATCAAGCCGACGTTATCGATCGTCAGGCGCAGGAGGGACGGGTTCATCCGCGTTTGATCGGGACGCCCCATTGCAGCTTGTCTTCGAGCCGGGCAAAGAACGCGTGATCGCCGGTCCGCGCAAATTTCACCGGTCGCGGCGCGCGCACGACCGTCACCAGGTCGCCGGACGAGAGATCGCTGACGAACGTACCGTCGGTTTCGAGATTGGCATGCACGATCTCGGAATCGCAGCTGATCTGAATCGTCGATGACGTCGGGACGATAAGCGGGCGCGCGAAGAGCGTGTGCGGTAGCAGCGCGGCGATGCCGAACGCTTCGACCGATGGTGCGATGATCGGTCCGCCGGCGGAGAGAAAGTATGCCGTCGAACCGGTCGGCGTCGCGACGACGATCCCGTCGGAGGATATCTGTGCGATTTGCTCGCCGTCGAGCGTCAGTCCGAAGGGCGCCATGCGCGCTTGCACGCCACGGCGCACGACCACGTCGTTGAGCGCGAAGTGAGCGCCGCCGCCGTTGACCGATGCCTGAAGGGCCAGCCGTTCTTCGACCGCGAATTCGCCGCGCAACACGCGTCCGACGCGCGCCATTCCCTCGGCCGTCGTCTCGATCTCGGTCAGAAATCCCAAACGGCCCGTGTTGACGCCCAAGATCGGTACGTCGAGCGGTACGGCAAGGCGGACGCCGCGCAACAACGTTCCGTCACCGCCGATCGTGATGATCATCTCCGCGTCGTCGAGCGTCGCGCCGTTCGCCGGCACGAGGCCCGGCGCGTCGTCGGCAATCGCCACGGCAATGCCCGCGTCAGCGGCCATCCGGATGATGTCGTTCGCGCATTCCACGGCGGTAGGCCGGTCGCCGGCAACCGAGATCGCGATCGCTTTCACGATGCGTTGGCTTCCGCAACCAGCGCGTCGAGGCGCGCGTCTCCGACCGGCGCGCCGTCGCGAGCGATCCGATAGAAAAATTCCACATTCCCGGCCGGACCGCGCAACGGCGAGGCACATGCCTCGATGACGTGTACGCCGAGGGCTTCTAACGCCGCGCGCACTTCGCGCAGTATCGCTGCGTGCACGGCCGGATCGCGCACGACGCCGCCGCCGCCGATCCGGTCGCGGCCCGCTTCGAACTGCGGCTTCACGAGCGCAATCATCGTTCCGCCGGGGCGCAAATAGGCCACCGCGCGCGCCACGATCGTGCGCAGCGAGATGAACGACGCATCGACCACGATAAGATCGAACCCCTCCGGAAACGCAGTATCCGCGAGCAAACGGAAGTTCGTCCGTTCGATGACGGTCACACGCGGGTCTTGCCGCAGTTTCCACGCGAGTTGCCCATAACCGACATCGAGCGCGACGACGGAGCGCGCGCCGTGCGCGAGCAGCGCATCGGTGAATCCGCCGGTCGAAGCGCCGACGTCGAGCACGGCCAGACCCGCCGGGTCGAACGCGAACGCGGCGAGTGCGCCCTCGAGCTTCTCACCGCCCCGGCTGACGTAGCGCGCAGGCGCGTCGACGACGACCTCCGCACCGGCGCGGACCGTCTGCCCGGGCTTCGTGCGCGCCTCTCCATCGATCCGCACGCGCCCGGCGAGGATCATGCCGCGGGCCTGCGAGCGCGTCAGTTGGGCTTGGGCGGCTACGACTTCGTCGAGGCGCCGGCCGTTGCCGGGAGGCGCGTTTCTAGTGGCGATACGGCATCCGGCTTTCACTGCGCATGTCCACCCGATTCGTCACGACGAAGGTCATATCCGACAACCCCCCGCGCGGCACGCCGTCGCTCTTTCTCATGCTTGCCGTAGACTCAAACGCGCCCCTCTTGCTACATCGGGGCTTGAATATTGACGTGTTCGCCGAAATTCGAAAACGTTATCACCATATCGGGCATTTCCATGCGCGCGATACGGTTGCTGCTATCGATATAAATCGTTTGCGAGAGGTTCTTTTTCGTATCGGTCAATTGATAGGCATGATAGATGCCGGCACCCCCCGATATGGTGCGCATCCCGAGGTCCTTCGAGGCGTAGTCGCCGCGGTGCAAATTCATCATCTTGGCCGCGTTCATTTTGGCGAACCAGTCGCCCCCGCCGGCCATCTTTTGCCACTTGCCGTTCATCTCCAGATACATCACCGAGCCGATGACGACCGACGCGCCGGTCGGCATCGTCATGCGCATCTTGTCGGGCTTCACGATGTCGCCCTGGCTCGTGCCGCCCATACTCTTCCCGGCCAAGGTGATGTGATATGACGACTGGTTATTCGTATTGACGAGCGCGGACACGAGTGCGGGCGAGATGTCGGCCGAAGCCGGCGTGGACGTCGCGGCGGTCAGCACGAGTGCAGCAAGGAGACCAACGATAGGAAATAGGCGCACGTAAAATTCTCCGTTAGAAGGGGGGTTCGTCGTCGGGGCGTTCATCGTCGTCGACGCGCTCGGCGGTACTCGGCGCCGCAGCGGTGCCGTCGGCGGTTCGCAACGTCTCTTCGGCGTTCTTCAAGAGGCCCTCACAGCGCGCTACGAGCGTCCGGCCCTCCTTGAAAAGCTCGACCGAGCGCTCTAAATCGACGCTTTCGCGTTCCAGTTCGTCGACGACCGCCTTCAGGCGATCGAGCGAACTCTCAAAAGAGGGTGATTTGTTCTCCGCCATCCGCTCCACCGCGTTCGACGCGTGCACGTAGGGTTCCGCGAGCGAGCTGCGCTGCGATCACCGTCCCGGGCGGCGCATCGGCCGCGTCGCGCACGAGGCGCCCGCCCGCGGTCACGATCGCATAGCCACGTTTCAGGAGCGCTTCCGGATTATTCGCATCAAAGCGCGCCTTGAGGGTCGCCAGGCGCGCTGCGTCCCGGGCGAGGACCCGCCGGTAGGCCGGCCGTAGCCGGGCGAGCAGGGGCGCGAGACGAGCTCGGCGCCCGGCGGTTAGCTCGCCGCCGCCGCGCTCGAGCGCGTCACGAAGCTGCGTCAGCCGGCTGCGGCGCCGTTCGAGCAGTGCGTGCGGCGACGAGGCGCTCAGCCGCAGCCGGTAGGGCGTGAGGGCCGCTCGGGAGCGCGCGATTTGCCGCTCGGCGCCGATCGCCACCCCGTTGCGCAGCGCATCGAGAGCTTGACGCCGAGCGTGCAGCAGCCGGGCCGGATCGGCTACGGGCGAGCGACGCTCGATCCGGTCGAGTGCGGAACGCGCGCGTTGCAGCCGGTTGGCAAACGCGCGGCGCACCGCCGTCATGCGCTCGGCAAGCGTCCGCAGTATGTCCTCGCGTTTGGGCAGCACGGTTTGCGCGGCCGTCGACGGCGTCGACGCGCGCACGTCGGCAACCAGTTCGATCAGCGGTACGTCGCGCTCGTGACCGATCGCCGCGACGGTGGGCGTTGCGCAGGCTGCGATCGCGCGGACGACGCGTTCGTCGGAGAAACCGAACAGGTCCTCATACGAACCGCCGCCGCGCACGACGACGACCAGATCGGAACCCGACGCATCGGCGGCTCGAATCGCGGCTACGATCTCCGGAACGGCGCCGACGCCGTTGACGGGCGTCCCGAAAAGACGCAGTGCCACGTGCGGGGCGCGTTGACGCGCTTGCGTGATGAAGTCGCGCGTGCCGTCGCCGGTGGGCGATCCAACGAGCGCGACGCGAAACGGAAAGCGCGGAGCCGGCTTCTTGCGTTCGGCCGCGAAGAGGCCTTCGCGTTGCAACTTCGCGCTCAGTTCCTCGTACTTCGCGTGGAGCGCGCCCACGCCGGTCAGTTCGAGCCTGGTTGCGACGAGCTGATAGCTCGATGCGGCGCGCGCGTAGATCTTCACCTCGCCGTACGCCACCACGTCGGCGCCGTTGTCAAAGGCAGGGAACGTCGCCGAACGTTCCGCGAACGCGACGCAGTTTAGCACCGCGTCTTTATCCTTGAGCGAAAAGTACACGTTGCCGTTGGCCTGCACGCGCAGGTTCGAGACTTCGCCCTGCACGCCGACGAAGTGCAAGTGCCGATCGTCGGCGAGCTTCTTCTCGAGGTAGCGGGCGAGGCGGTTGGGCGTGATGACGGGCGTGTTTGCGCTCGACGGCACGCTCATGGCGTCGGGTCGGCCTGCGGTTTCGTGTCGAGCGTCTCGAACTGCGAACCGTCGCCGACGGCATCCGTCGGGGCAGCCGGCGCAACCGGCGCCGCAATCGCCGCCTTCGGGACCGCGGCGGCTCTCTTTACGGCGGCAGCGGCCGTTTTCGCGGCCACCGACGCAGGTGAGGGCGTCGAGCCGTCGCCGCACGTGTGCGAGGGTTCGGTGCCGGTGAGAAAAACTTCGGGCCGGCCGGTATCGCACAGCGTCACGCGCCGCACTTCGCCGGCCGGCTGCACGAAGTCGTGCTTGGGCGTCTTGGCCAGCGCGGCTTTCATGAAGCGCGCCCAAATACGCGCCGGGATGTTGCCGCCGTAGCTCTCGTTCATGCGGTGGTAATCGTCGTTGCCGATCCACACCGCGGCCACGAGATCCGGCGTGAAGCCGACGAACCAGGCGTCACGAAAATCCGTTGTCGTTCCGGTTTTCCCGGCCGCCGGCCGGCCGATCTGCGCGTTCGGATAACCGGTGCCCTCGTTGATCACCGATTCCAGCATCGACGTCACGACGTAGGCCGTGCCCGCGCTGACGACTTCGGTTTGCTGCGGATACGAATTGTCGAGCACCGGCGTGCCGAACGAATCGCGGACGATGCGGATCGGCGTCGGATCGATGTGGATGCCGGCGTTGGCGAGCGTGGCATAACCCGCGGCCTGGTCGAGCGGCGCGACGCCGCTGGTTCCGAGCGCGAGCGAGAGATTCGCTTCCAGCGGCGCCTTCACGCCCATCCGCTGCGCGTACTCGATCACGCGGTCGATTCCGATTTGCTGGGCGAGCTTGACCGCGACGACGTTACGCGATTGCGCGAGCGCGTAGCGCAGCGTGATCGGGCCGAGAAAACGGTTGTCGTCGTCCTTCGGCGCCCAGCGCGTGCCGTCACCCATCGGATAGGAAATCGGCGAATCGTCGATCGTTGCGGTCGGCGGCATGCCGCTGTCGATCGCCGCCGTGTAGACGTACGCTTTGAACGACGAGCCGGGTTGGCGCCGCGTTTGCCACGCGCGATTGAACTGGTTGCGCAGCGAAAACGGGCCGGCGCCCCCGACCATCGCCAGAATCTCACCGGTCGACGGCCGAATCGCAACGAGCGCACCTTCGTCAGCGCCGAGGCCCTCGGCTTTGCCCTGCGTGATCCCCCAGTCGACCGCGTCCTGCGCCGCGTTCTGCATCGCCGGATCCATCGTCGTATAGACCTGCAGCCCGCCTTCGAACGTGGCCTGCGAGCCGAACTGCGTTTCGAGCAGATGCGTGACGTAGGTCGTAAAGTATGGATACTTATACGATTGCAGACCCGTCGGCCGTTCGCGAATCAAACCGAGCGGACGCGCCAGTGCCGCATCCATCTCATCCTGCGAGATGAAATCGCTGGCGACCATGCGGTCGAGGACGTGCCGCTGACGCTCCTTCGCGCGATCCAAGCTCACGAAGGGCGAGTAATCGGAGGGCGCGGCCGGCAATCCGGCGAGCATCGCGGCTTGACCGAGCGTTAACCGCGAGACGTCGGTACCGAAGTAGGTGTGCGACGCCGCCTCGATCCCGTACGCGCCCGAGCCGAAGTAGATGATGTTGAGGTAGCGTTCGAGGATCTCGTCCTTCGTGTAGTAGCGCTCGATCTCGATCGCGAGCAATGCCTCTTGCACCTTGCGCGCGAGCGAGACCTGACCCGAGAGGAACAAGCGCCGCGCGAGCTGCTGCGTGATCGTCGAGGCACCCTGGAGCTGCTCGTGTCGCCAGTCGGCGATCCCGGCGCGCAGCATGCCGCCGAAGTCGACGCCGTGATGCTGATAGAAGTGCTGATCTTCGGTGGCGATGAACGCGTTGCGGACCGGCACCGGGATCTGCGCGATCGGCACCCAGATGCGGTTCTCGGTATAGAGGTTCGCGAGTTGCGTACCGTCGCGCGCGAAGACGCGCGTCGAGCGTGACGGCTGATAGTCGGCCATCCGGTTGATGTCGGGCAGGTTGCGCGAGTACGACGCAACGAGACCGGCGACGATTCCCGCGCCCAGCATTGCGCCGAACAGGGCGACCAGGCCGATAATGCGCAAGACGCGCCCGGCACCCGATGGACCCGGCGGCCGCTTGCGCGATTTGCCGCGCGTGCCGGGTCGCGCTGCGCTACGTGCCACGGGCCGCTCGCGAGAGCACGCCGTTGACGAACCGGCCGGAGTCTTCGGTCGAGAATTTCTTCGCCAATTCGACGGCTTCGTTGATCACGACCGGGGTCGGCGTTTCGGTGCGATGGCGGAGTTCGAACACGCCCATGCGCAGCAGGATGCGGTCGATCGTCGGCAGACGTTCGATCGTCCAGCCTTCGAGCAGCGGCCCGATCAGCGCGTCGCTCTCAGCGGCGAACTCGAGCGTCCCAAACACGAGATCCTTCACGAACGCGCGTCCGTCAGCGCCATCGATGCGCGCCGTCGTTTCGCCCAGCATATCTTCAGGGGTGCGATGTCCGACTTCCGTCCCGTAGAGCGTCTGTAGCGCGAGCTCGCGCGCGAAGCGGCGCGAAGAACTCATACCGGGGCCGGCGTTCGTTGGGCGAGGTAACGCGGAAGCCAATCGACGCCGAGGCCCGCGCGCTGGAAGGCTTCGTCGCGCATGATCTCCCGGCAGAACTCGACCGTCGTCTTCACGCCTTCGATGCGCGTTTCGGAGAGCGCGCGTTCCATGCGCAAGATCGCCGATTCGCGGCTGCGGCCGGTGACGATGATCTTCGCCAGCATCGAATCATAGAACGGCGGCACGACCGACCCCGAATACACGTGCGTGTCGACCCGCACGCCCGGGCCGCCCGGAAACTCGACGCGGGTCAGCGTCCCGGCCGCCGGCGCAAAATTGTTCTCCGGATCTTCAGCATTGACACGTACTTCGATCGCGCACCCATGTGGTTGCAGATCCGCTTGGGTAAAGCCCAGCGGCTCGCCCGAGGCGATCCGGATCTGTTCCTTGACGAGGTCGACGCCGTAGACCATCTCGGTCACCGGATGCTCGACCTGGATGCGCGTGTTCATCTCCATAAAATACACGTCGCTGCCGTCGACGAGGAACTCGAGCGTCCCGGCATTCGTATAATGAACGGCGCGCGCGGCCGTCACCGCAATCTCGTGCAAGCGGTCGCGCACTGCCGGATCCAGCGCCGCAGCGGGTGCTTCTTCGATGAGTTTTTGATGAGAAGGTTTCTGCACCGAGCAGTCACGCTCGCCGAGATGAACGACGTCGCCGTACTGGTCGCCGATGACCTGCACTTCGATATGCCGTGGCGAACGGATGAGCTTCTCGACGTACATGCGTCCGTCTTTGAACGATGCTTCGGCTTCCGCCGACGCGGTGTGGAAGGCCGCGACCATTTCCGCGGGCGACTCGACCGCGCGCATTCCCTTGCCGCCGCCGCCGGCCGTCGCTTTGAGCAACACCGGATAGCCGATCTGCTCGGCGAAGATCGCGGCCTCTTCGGGCGATGCGAGGATGCCGCTGCCGGGCGTCGTCGGCACGCCGGACTCGTGCATGATCCGCCGCGCCGTCGCCTTGTCGCCCATCGCCGCAATCACGCTCGGCGCGGGGCCGATGAACGTCAAACCATGATCGCGGGCGATCTCGGCGAAGCGCGCGTTCTCGGCCAGAAATCCATAACCGGGATGGATCGCATCGGCGCCGCAGATGAGCGCGGTCGAAATGATGTTAGCGATATTGAGATACGACGATGCGACCGGCCCCGCCCCGACGCAAAAGGCTTCGTCGGCATGGCGCACGTGCAGCGAGCCACGATCGGCTTCGCTGAAGATCGCGACGGTCGCGACGCCCAACTCGTGGCACGCGCGGTTGATCCGCAGCGCGATCTCGCCGCGATTGGCGATGAGCACTTTACGAAACACTGGCTACCGTTCGATCGCGAACAGCGGCTGGCCGTATTCGACCGGCTGCCCGTCCGTCACGTAGATCATCGCGACGCGGCCGGGACCACGCGAACGCACGGCGTTACGAATTCCCAGCGTTTCGACGAACGCCAGCTCGCGGTCACCCTCGAGTGCCATTCCCTCCGTCATGGCCGGCCGCAAGAAACGCACGATACCCACGACATCCGCGAGGATCGCATCCATGGGTCGCGCCGGTGCCGGCTCGCTCGCCGTCCGTGCTGCCGCGGCCGGATCCGTGGCGTTCGCAGGCGCGCGGCGGAATTCGACCTCGAATTCGCCATCCCGCACTTTCAGCCGCGTCAAGCCTCCATCGTTGAAGGCCTGGGCGAGCGGGCGCACACGCTCCGCGATTGTGTCTTCGAACATCGAGGGTCCGATTTTCGAGACAATCGGGAGCGGTCCCGCCCGGCCGCATCGAAGAGACACCAAGCGATTGTCTTCGGAGAGGGCGATTGAGCGCATCTCAGGTGGCCGTAAACCTCGATTCGTGGTTCCGCGTGATCTATCCGCAGGATTTTATCCTCCCGGGTTCACTTTCGAGCGCCCTCGACGCGGCCGGGATCGCACACCACGCGGGCGCCTTCCCGCACGTTAGCGACGGCACCGATCTCGGCATCGCCTACCTGATCGAAACCGATCGGCTCGCGGCGCTGGGCTCGCGCAAGAAGATCGCGCACGCGCTCCAACTGATCGAGCGCGAAGAGGGTGCGGCGACAATCGTGGTCGCCGATCCCGGCGAGTCGGCGATGATGTGGCTAGCCGAGACCGAACATATCGCCGGCTGGCTCGTCCGCCCGCTCGACCCGGTGGCGGTCATTGCCACCGTCACGGCGGCACGGCGTCTGCTCGGCGAGCGCCGCGAGGCCGATCGTTTGCGCGAAATGGCCGGCACGATGGCGCAAGAGACCGACCGCCTGCTTTCCATCGGCGTCGCGCTCTCCGCCGAACGCGATATCTCCAAATTGCACGAACTGATCGTGCGCAACGCGCGCGAGCTGACGCGCGCCGACGGCGGCAGCCTGTTCTTGCTCGAAACGAATGAGGCCGGCGATAACTCGCTGCGTTTCGCCGTCGCGCAAACCGGTCCCGATGATGCCGGTACGCATCTGGGTGCGGTCCTGCCGCTAACGCGCGGCTCGGTCGCCGGGTACGTTGCCCTCAGCGGCGAGGTCGTGCGCATCGATGACGCCTACGAAATCCCCGAAACGTCCGAGTATCGCTTCAACCAATCGTTCGATAAGCAGAACGGGTATCGCTCGAAGTCGATGATGGTCGTGCCGATGCGCGACCACGATAACGCGATCGTCGGCGTCATCCAATTGATCAACCGCAAGCCGGAGTTCGGTCTCGTGCTGACCTCGCCCACGATGACGGAGAGCGTGGTCAGCTCGTTCAGCGAGCACGACGAGAGCGTCTTGCTCTCACTCGCCTCGCAAGCCGGGGTCGCGCTGGAAAACAAAGCGCTGCTGGCGTCGATTCAAGATCTCTTCGAGCAGTTCGTGCGCGCGTCGGTCAAGGCGATCGAAGTCCGCGACAAGTCGACCCAAGGCCATTCCTCACGCGTCGCCGAGCTGACGGTCGCGCAAGCCATCGTCACGAACGCCGTCCAGGCCGGCCGTTTCCGCGACCTCCACTTCAACGACGATGCGCTGCGCGAGATGCGCTACGCCGCACTGCTCCACGACTTCGGGAAAGTAGCCGTCCCCGAGTATATCTTCGGCAAAGCCAAGAAGCTGCCCGACGGAAAGCTCGACGCAATTCGCCTGCGTTTCCTGCTGGCGATCAACCAGATCGAGACGCTCGCCGCGCGGCGCAAGTTCGGACTGCTGCAGAGCGGCGTTGCACTCGACGATCACCTGATGATCGAGATCGAGGCCGACGCGGCGGCCCACGCCGGCGAACTGCAGGCGCTGCTCACGACGGTCGAATCGGCGAACGAGCCGCGCGTGGTGGCTGCCGAAATCGGAGCGCTGCTCGACTCGATCCTCGGCAAGACGTATCGCGACATCGACGACGAGAAGCCGCTGCTCGATACAGCCGAGTTCGAATTTCTACGCATCCCACGCGGTTCGCTCTCCAACGAAGAGCGCCAGAAGATGGAACAGCACGTCACCCAGTCGTTTTACTTCCTGCGCGAGATCCCGTGGAGCAAGACGCCCTGGCGCAACGTTCCCGATCTCGCCTACGGGCACCACGAACATCTGGACGGGACCGGCTACCCGCGCGGGCTCAAGGACGCCGAGATCGCTCCGCAAGTGCGCATGTTGACCATCGCCGACGTCTACGACGCGTTGACCGCCAAGGACCGGCCGTACAAAGCGGCGATGCCGATCGATCGCGCGCTCGATATCCTGGTCAAAGAATTCGCTCAGCGCGGTAAGGTCGACAGCGAGCTGCTGGACCTCTTCATCTCGCGCAAGGTCTACGAGACGATCACCGACGGCACGAAAGCCTAAGGCACGCTCGGCCGGCGCGGATGACCGGTCACAAGCCGGCGCTCGGTTAAAGGATATATCGTAACTCGCGCGTAGCGCAACGTACCCCCATGTTTGCTTTAGCGCTTGTTGCAGCAGCAGCACTCATTTTAGCGGCGATTTTCATCGTCGAGAGCCTCCGGCTGCGCGCAGCAGAAAAGGCCCGCAAGACGCCGCGCAGCACGGCCCGCCGTCAACCGCAACTCGAAGATGCGATTCGCGCTGCGTTCGACGGACCGGCCGAAACGCACGGGCAACTTTTTCTGAGCTATTCGGTGTGGAAGCGCGATCACGAGACACGCCTCGAACTCCTAGCTGCCGATCCGTTCGCCCGGCTCAACGAGTTCACGCGCTGCCTGATCGTGCGCCATCTCTGGCGCGCACTCGAAAGCCTCACGTCGGGGGTGGTCGTCACGGTCGATCATCCGCCACAGATGTGGACGCAGTCGACCGACGTCACCTTCCACGACCACGGCATCGACCCGTGGCGCCTCCCGCCCGTCGGCCTCGCACCCGCCCCTCAGTTCGCGAAAGAATAAACCCGGCTCTTAGGGGCGGTAGACGAGGCCGACGCCGATCACGGGTTGGACGAGGCGCGTGCGGAATTGGGCCGCGGTCGCAGCGAGGTCGGATTCGAACTGCGAACTTCCCTGAAGCGGGCCCGTAGCGTTCGTCGAAAGCGTTCCGTTACGCACGACGACGCCGGCATCGAAGGCAATCGTGAGACCCTTGAGGATGCCGGTGCCGCCGCCGAAGCCGGCATAGATCGCCGGACGGGCGAACGAGATGCGCGCGGAGACGAGGCCTGCGTCGTTGACCGGGTACGCCGTTCCGTTGAGCAGATAGTTCCCTTGGAAGCTTTGGGCGACTTTGTCGACGTGATCGCCACCGAAGAGCAACCCGCCCGAGAGGCGCCAGCGCCCACCGTACGGGCGCCAATCCATGGCCACGAGCGCGTTGTTCTCATGGAACGTCGACGTCCACGGACTGCCGTCGTAGTTGCGCTCGCTCGACTCCGAGAGCCAGCCTGTCGTCACGCGCGCACTCAAGTCGAAGAGCAGCGGACGCTCGAGCGTAATGCCGTCACCGAGCGTGCTGACGTGCACGCCGAACGACACCGGATCGAACGAATCGGCACGAGCGATCGCCGGGACCACGCATAGCGCTCCCAGCAGCACCGCGACGAAGCGCCATCTCATTAACGGACCCCTTCGCGCTCGAAGGGCCCGATTCGTTCAACCGCCGCCAGATCGTCCGGCGGCAGCGCATCGCGAGCGGCGGCAAACGCCGGCTCGATCTCTGCCAGCGGCACGAGCGCGAACGCGCGCTCGAGCAACCGCGCGTGCGGAATCGTCAATTCCGGATCGCTCCGCCGGACGCCGTCATAGTCGAGGATGTCCACGTCGATCGCCCGCGGACCCCACCGCACGCTCGCAACGCGCCCGAGCTCGCGCTCGAGCGCCTTGAGCGCAACGAGCAGAGCATCGGGATCGAGCGCGGTTTCGAGCGCGAGCGCAGCGTTGACGAACGGCGGCTGATCGGCGAAGCCCCACGGCGGGGTACGATAGAGCGACGAGGCGGCCGTCACCCGTCCGATCTCGCCGAGCCGCGCTTTGGCCTCGAGCAGCGTCGCAACGGGATCGCCGAGGTTGGCGCCAAGGCCAAGCAAAGCTCTCACCCGCGCGCGGCGTGGAGGATCACGGCCGGTGTCGCGCCGGCGAGCAGCTCCGGTTTAGCGATCCGCACGCTCGCGCGCCACACGCGCGTGTCGGCGAGAACTGCATCGAGTACATCCGCACCCAAGCGCTCGATCAGATTGTAGGAGCGCTCGCGCACCAGCCGCACGATCGTTGCGTGCAACGTCGAGTAATCGAGCGTATCGCCGAGCGCGTCGCTGCTCCGCGCGGCCGTGAGATCCAGGTCGAACCACAGATCGATATCGAACGGCTGCGGCACGTCTTTCTCACCGGCATCCGCGCCATGCCGCCCGAAGGCACGAATGCCGCGCAACTCGATCGTGTCGAGGTTTGAAGGCGCACCGGTCATCGCAAACCGTCGGTCCAGCCGGCCGGGCGCCAGCCGCGAACGATCGCGTCGGTAACGCGTACGACGTCGCATTGTTCCTCGACATCGTGGACGCGCACGATATCGATCCCGGCGGCGGCCGCGAGCGCGACGGTCGCCGCGGTGCCGAACGCGCGGCCACCGACATCGCGCGCGGTGAGCCGGCCGATGGTGGATTTGCGCGACGTTCCGAGCAGCGTCGGGAAACCCAATGCGACGAGACGCGGGAGCGTACCCAGCACGCTGAGGTTGTGTTCGGGTGTTTTGCCGAAGCCGATCCCCGGGTCGAGGATCACGTGTTCGGCCGGGATGCCGGCGCGCACGCAGCGTTCCGCCGCGGCCGCCAGCGTCGCGAGCACTTCGTCCATGACGTCTCCTTCGTAGATCGCGACGGCCTTGTTGTGCATCACGACGATCGGGGAAACGGTTTCGACGCACGCATCGATCAACGCATCGCTCGCGCCCCAGATCGAGTTGAGGATGTCGCCGCCGGCGGCGTGCGCGCGGCGATAGACGCCGGCCTTGAACGTGTCGACCGATACGATCGGCTGCGCGTCCGTCGCGCGCAGGGCCTCGATCACCGGAACGAGGCGCGCGATCTCGGTTGCCGCATCGATCGGCTGATAGCCGGGACGGGTCGATTCCCCACCGATGTCGATGATGTCGCATTCCGCGTCGCGTTGTTCGAGTGCGCGCGATACGGCGCTCGCCGTGTCCGGCACGCCGTCGCCGGAGAACGAATCCGGCGAGACGTTGACGATCCCCATGACGTAGGTGCGCCGCCCCCACGCAAGGCAGCGCCCGCGAACGCGCAAGGCGCCGCGGGTCGCCGATTCAGACACCCGAACTCACGACGTTGGCGATCCACCATTCGCGCAGCTTCGCAACGACGAACGTCGAGCCGGTGACGACGACGACGTCGTTGGCATCGGCGTTGCGGCGCGCGATCGAAAACGCGTCGACCGGATCGCCGATCGCGCGGCCCCACATGCCGAGATCTTCGGCGATGCTGGCCAGCCGTTGCGGACGGATCGCCGTGCGCCCCGGAATGCCGAAGAACCCGGTAAACGAGTACGTCGCGGGCAGATCGGTGAACGGCCGCAGAATCGCGGCAACGTCTTTGCTCTCGGCGATCGCAATGACGAACGAGAAACGGCGATCGGGGAACGCCGAACGCAGCGCGTCGACGAGATGCGCCGTCTTGTCGGGATTGTGAGCGACGTCGAAGACCACGCTCGGATGCGATGGGAAGAATTCCATGCGGCCGGGAATCACGAGCCGCGCGAAGCCTTCTTCGATCTGCGCGCGCGTCGGCCGCAGATCGTCGTCGAGCAGTTCGAGCGCGCGGATCGCCGTGGCGGCGTTCTCTTGCTGGAATGTGCCGAGCACGGGCAGCGAGAGTTCGTATCGATCGACCGGCGTCACGACGTCGAACGACTGGCCATAGCGCTCGCCCGTGCGCGGTTCGATCGTTGCGGTGTCGGCAACCGACACGAACGGCGCACCGGCGAGCGCGCAGGCGGCTTCGATCTCGCGGCGCGCATCGGGATCGCGCACGTTCGAGACCAGCGGAATGCCGCGCTTCGCGATCCCCGCCTTATCGCGCGCAATCGCGGCAGTCGTATCGCCGAGGATCTCGGTGTGATCGAGCGACACGTTGGTGATGATGGAGACGCGCGGCGCTAACACGTTCGTGCCGTCGAGGCGGCCGCCGATCCCGGCCTCGATCACCGCGGCGTCGACCTCGGCGCGCGCGAACGCAACGAACGCGAGCGCCAGCAGCACTTCGTAGTATGACGGGCTGCCGTGTTCTGTGGCCACGCGATCGATCGCTGGCATCATCTCCTCGAGCAACTCGCCGAACAGGTCCTCTGAAATCGCCGTACCGTCGATGCGGATCCGCTCGGTCGCCGAGATGAGATGGGGCTTTGTGTGCAGCCCGACGCGCTTCCCCGAGGCTTGCAGCGCCGCCGCCAGCATCGTTGCGGTCGAACCCTTGCCGCTCGTCCCGGCGACGTGCAGCGTCGGATAACGCAGCTGCGGTTCGCCCAGCGCAGCGACGAACGCCCGGATCCGGTCGAGGCGGTTCGGCGACCGGCGGGAAGCATGCTCGTTGATCAGACCGAGCAGAAAGGAGTGCGCGCTGGCGAAGTTCACGGCTGAATCACTTCTACGGGCTCGCAGCCCCGGCTTCCGTTTTCACCCGTCCGCGACGTCGCCGCGCAGGAGGTCAAGCGCGTGGGGCAACGCGGGCAAGATCACCGTCAGTGTCTCGCGGACGGCCTTGGGGCTGCCGGGCAAGTTCACGATCAGCGTACGATCGCGAACGCCGGCGACGGCGCGCGAGAGCATGGCGGTCTTGATCACGGCTAACGACGCCGCGCGCATCGCTTCGGCGATCCCGGGGACTTCATAGTCGAGCACCGCGCTCGTGGCCTGCGGCGTGCGGTCGCGCGGTCCGAGACCCGTGCCGCCGCTCGTGAGGATCGCGCCCACGCCGCGATCGCACAATTCGATCAGCGCCGCTTGAAGGGCCGCCGGATCGTCGGCAATCACGCGTTCGTCCTCAATGAAAAACGCAGCGCCCAGCGTCTCGCGAATCACCGGGATGCAGCCGTCGGCCCGCTCGCCGCTCGCCGCTCGGTCGGAGAGGACGATAATCGCGATGCGATACGGTTCAGCCGGCGTGCCAGTCACCGCTCTTGCCTCCGGTCTTCTCCAGCAAGCGGACCGCTTCGATCACGATCCCCTTATCGACCGACTTGCACATATCGTAGATCGTCAGCGCGGCGACGCTCGCCGCAACCAGCGCTTCCATCTCGACGCCCGTCTTGGCACTCGTCGTCGCCTGCGCTTCGATCCGCAGCACCGTTTCCTCATCCCACGTGAAGCGCACGTCAACCGCATCGAGCGGCAGCGGATGACACAGCGGGATCAGCTCACCGGTGCGCTTGGCGGCGAAAATGCCGGCAATTTGCGCGGCCACGAACGCGTCCCCTTTGGGCAGCGTCGCGGCACGTAGCGCGGCGGCCGCGCGCGGCGGCAACCGCACGAGCGCACAGGCGCGGGCCGTCCGTCGCGTCACGGCCTTCGACCCGACGTCCACCATCGTGACCGACCCGTCGGCGGCGACGTGCGAGGGACGGTTCAACGCGCGGGCGCCGCCGATTGAAAGCGCAACCAGATCAGCGCGAGCACGGCCAGCCCGAAGTAGAGGACCGGATGTTTCGCGTGAGCCTTGTCGCTCGAGAAGCCGAGCGCGCGCGTCATCTCGTTCGCCTCGAGCGGGTGCAGAATCGAGAGGATGCCGCACAGGACGAAGATGATGGCGAGGGCGATCGCAAGAGACTTCATCAAACCACTTTCGTACTAAAGAGAATCAGCGCCGCGGCGCCGGCGAGCAAGCAATACCAGCCGAACGGACGCAAGTCATTGTGCTGGAAATAGCGGGTGAGAAACGCCACCGATGCGTACGCCGTCAGCCCGGCTACGATGCAGCCCGCAATCGCTTCGACGGGACCGATGGTGACGCCCGGTTTGAAGAGCGTCGGCATTTCGAGCACGGCGGCCAGCAAGATCACGGGCGTCGCGAGCAAGAACGAGTAGTTGGCGGCCTCCTCGTGATCGAGGTCGATCAAGAGTCCGGCCACGATCGACGCACCGGAGCGCGAGATCCCGGGCAACAGCGCGAGGCTCTGCGCCGCACCGACGCCCAGACCTTCGAGCCACGTCACGCGCTCGATGGGCTTTGCGATCCTCTCGCTTCGGGCGCGCTGGCGGCGGCGCAACTCCTCGCCCGCGAACATCACCAGAGCGTTGATCATCAGGAAGATCGCGACCGGAATCGGCGAGGCGAACAACCCGCGCACGCTCGACTGAAAGAGTACGCCGAGAATGCCGACCGGAATCGTTCCGACGACGAGCAACCAGCCCAGCCGTTCGTCGCGCTCGCCGATAAAGCGCCCGCGCACGATGCTCGCGACGAGTGCTCGCACGATGCGCACCCACTCGTTCCGATAAAACGCCAAAAGCGCGAGCGCCGTTCCCAAATGCAGCACGACGACGAAGGCCAGAAACGATTCGTCGCTCTCGTCGACGTGCCAATGCAGCAGCGGCGGGATCAGAACGGTATGGCCGAGACTGGAGATCGGGAAGAGTTCGCTGACGCCTTGCAAGATCGCCAGAAACATCGCTTGCGCGAACGTCACAACGGAGTACTTATTGCGACGTGAATTCCACGATGAAGCGGTACGAATCGGCGACCGGTTGGCAGTTCACGACCCGGGTCTTGTACGTGCTGGACTTCGCTGCGTTGAGCGCGGCGTTGTTGAGCATCGCACTCGGGGACCGGTCGACTTTCGCGCTGACGAGCTTGCTGTTCGCATCGAGCGAGACGATAATCGTCACCTCTCCGCTGATCCCTTGCTGCTGCGCGATCGACGGCGTCTCCGCTTGGACGGCGTTGACCGTCTTCGCATCGGCATTGGGCACGGCGCAGGTTGGCGGTGGCGGCGGCGACGGGGTCGGCGGTGCCGGCGGCGCGGTCGGAACGATCGGTGCCGTGGTCGGGGCCCCGGTCGGCGAGCCCTGCGGCACGCCGTTGGTAGAGCCTTCCGTGTGCGTGTTCGACTCTTCGGACGGACCGCCGGAATGGGCGTTCGTCTTTAGGGTGTTGATCCTGATTTCTTTCGGCTTCGGCGGCTCCGGCGTCTGATGCGGCGGCGGCGTGGGCGGCGGCGTCGGCGGCGGGGTCGGCGGCGGCGTCGGGGTCGGCTTGGGCGTCGGTGGCGGCGTCGGCATCTTGTCGATCTTCACCGTCTCGACTTTTTCCGTTTGTTCCGGGGTGCGGTTGAACTTGATCAGCGGCCCGGCGAGCAAATGCAACACGATCGAGATCGCGAACCCGTAGAGCAAAAAATTCTGCGTCCGCTCGCGCGGGGTCGGCGGCGTCTTCGGGTCCTTCGCACTCATGCTATTGCGATTGACCTTCCGGTTGGCCCTCGATGTGATTGGCCAGACCGAAGCCCGTCAGGCCCTCGTTCTTCGCCGAATCCATCACCCGCAGAATCGTGCCGAAGTCGGCCTTCGGGTCCGCCTTGATGATCACCGTGCGCAACTTGCCGCCGGTTTGCTGCACGAGATCGTGGAAAACGCGGCCGGCATCGGTTTGATCGACGATCGTCGAGCCGACCTGCACTCTATTTTTCGCATCGACCAGCACGACGATTTCCGACGGCTGGACTTTTAGCTGGTTCTTGGCATCGGGCAGCTTGGGCTCTTTGGTGACCGAGGCCAGAATGATGAAGATGATCAGGAGCACCAGCAACACGTCGGTAAACGGCGTGATGTTGATCGTCGACATCACCTCATCTTCGTTTTGCCCACTCGTTACGGCCATTACGACGTCACGAAACCGACGTCGTCGAGCCCGTTGAGGCGCGCGGCATCGAGCACGGTGATGACGGCTTGGTAGGGCGCTTTGACGTCGGCCGTCAGCGACACGTGTTTGTTGCCGCGATGCCGCTTCACGTCGGCCATATCGGCGTAGATGTGCTCGCTATCGGTCTTCTTGTTATCGATGTAGATCACGCCTTTTTCGTTGATCAGCACTTGGATGTTGTCGTTCTTCTTCAACTGCTGGATCGGCGAATTGTCGGACTTGTCCGGTAGATTCTTTTGGAATCCGGGCGGGGTCACGAGCGCGGCGAGGATCATAAAGATGATCAGCAAGACCAGCAGCACGTCGGTGAACGGCGTGATGTTGATCTCAGCCATCACCTCCTGGTCGCCGGCCGAGGAAAGCAACGACATCGGGGTTAGTTCAGCGCGCGGGCGTCGCGGCGGAGGGTTGGTACAGCTCGGTCGGAATCGGCGCGCCGGTGTTGTGGAAGTGCAGCATTTCGGCGAGCTGGTTGGCCGCGACGATCATCTCTTGGTTGTACGACTTGATGCGCGACTTGAAGTAGTTGAAGAACACGACCGAGACGACGGCGACGAACAGACCCGCGGCGGTCGTGATCAAAGCTTCCGACACGCCCGCGGCAACGACGGCCGGCGTCGAGTTGCCCTTGAGCGCGATGTCCTGGAAGGCGCGGATGATGCCGAGCACCGTTCCGAAGAGACCGACGAACGGCGAAATGACCGCAATCGTACCGATGATCCCGAGGTTTCGCTCGAGCGCGTTGAGGTGCTCCATGAGCGCGATCGAGAGGGCGTCCGTGATGTCGGCGCGATTTTTCTCGCCGCGCTTGAGCCCGAACTCGAGGATCTTGGGAAGCATGCCCTTGTTCTGCTGGCAGACCTTGATCGCGCCGCTCAGGTCGTTGGCCGCGATCTTCTGCCCCAGCGCTCGCAAGAGGCCCTTCGAGTCGGAGTGCTGACTCGAGAAGAACAGCAGCCGTTCGATGACGATGGCGATCGCGATGACCGACAAAAGGAGCAATATCCACATTGCCGGGCCGCCGCTGATGATAGTTTGTAGAAATCCACCAATGTCCACGGTTGCTCCTAGGGCCTCCTACGATGCGGGGGGTTATTCGGGTTCTAGCGCTGCGAATGCGGCAACAGGAAAACTTACGGTGAAGCTCCCGGCCGATGAGGACCTGTGAGTTATCCTATAGGGTGCCGATTCCTCGTCCCAATTGGAGCATTCACATGGGCGGTTTGTCGCTCACGTTAAGCTGTTTTAAGGCGCCGTCGATCTGGTTAGCGAGGCTTGCGTCCGAGCTGTAGTCCGGGCTGGCCTTGGCCTTGTTCATGTAGTCGAGGGCGCCCTTGGGATCATTTTGATTCGCGGCCGCGACCCCGAGGACGTAGTTGGCGCGACCGGCGTTCGGGTCGACGGCAAGCGCCTTTCCGGCCTCGGCTTTGACCTTTTCCCAATCGGGTTTTTTGTCGGTCGCCAGGACGTAGGCGGCCTGGGAGAGCAGCGCTCCGGCGGACGCCGGGAACGCGGTAGCGCCCGACTCGAGGCGGCTCACGGAGTCCGCGATCTTGCCCTGGTTCGCGAGGGCGACCGCAGCGTTGCTTACCGAGGCGTACGCGTATTTGTCGAGCAACGCCGAACGCACGCCGTCGACCCGGGCGACGTCCTTCGCGGTCGTCGCCGCTTCACCGAATTGACCGGCGTCGAGCTGCACGACGGCGAGGTTGAAGGCGAGCGTCGTGGCCGTCTTCTCGTCGGCCTTCGACGCACTCGCGATCGAGCGTGCCTTCTGCAGATCGGCGATCGCCGCGGTATCGTTCTTTTGGCCCGCGTAGGCGGTGCCGCGCACGTAGTAGGCTTGCAGGCTCTGCGGATTCAGGTCGATGGCATGACCTGCGGCCGCGACCGCATCGGGGTACTGCTTCGCGTCGAGCGCGCTCGTCGCATACTTCTCGTACGATTGCAGCGCGAGTGTTTTGTACTCATCCGGAATCGTGCCCGCTTTATCGAACGCCGCGGCTGCGCCGGCCGGATCGCCGCCGAACGTGTCGGCCACGCCCAATAGCGTGTAGGCCTGCGTATCCGACGGATTGGCTTGCAGATACGTCCCCAGGTCCGACTTCGCTTGATCGTATTTGCCGGCGCGAATCGTGGCCAGCGCGGCGGCCAGCGGTCCGGTGCCGATGGCAACGGTGTTTCCGGTAAACGTCAGGTTGAAATCGTAGAAGGCGTCGACCCGTTTGCCGCCGCGCAGCGCCGGCTTGTAGGTGGAGGATTTTGCGATCTCGAGCGCCGCGGCGTTGTCGGCGGGATTCGACGACTTGATGACCTTGCTGGCGCCGCGCGTCCCATCTTTTTTAACGAACACTTGGACCGTTACCGTCCCGGAACCACCGAGCGCCGCCTCGTTCGTTCCACGTACGAGCAATTTCGGCGCGAAATATTTGGGTGCCGGCTGCGCACTCGCGGCGAGCGGTGCCGCGACGGCGGTGACACAAGCGATCAGGCGGAACGGGAACTTCAACTTCTCACCTCTTCGGGACGGCATACGGTAAGGAACGGGCGCTACCGGAGGAACGTTCCAGCGCGCCGACGGCCCGGTGGGCGCCTTCGAACGCTGCCGACAGCGCATCGAGATTACCCGCCCGGAGCCCGGCGGCCGTCGCTTGCAACGCGGCGGCCACGGCCTCCAACGCCTCCGCCACGGCGGTAGCGTTCGCCTGCGCGATGGGTCCCCACAGCGCTGCGTCGGAATGCGCCAGCCGCAGCATCGATTGCATACCCGGACCGCACAAATCGTACACGCGTGCATCGGCCTTCGCGGCTTCGGCCAGTTGCGCTCCGAGTACGACCGAGAGCAGTTGCGGCAGATGCGAACTGATCGCTACCAGCCGGTCGTGCTCCGCGGCCGTAATCGTCAGCGGCCGAGCGCCAAGCGCCTTGACGAGCGCTTCGAGCCGGGCCTGGGCGGCGGCGTCGCGGGCCGGCACGATGGCCCAGGTCCGGCCCTCGAACAGCGCCGGGTCGGCCGCGGCGAAGCCGCCCGTCTCGCGCCCGGCGAGCGGATGAGAGGCGACAAAATGCGCGAGGTCGCGCGCGGCCTCAACGATCGGGACCTTGACCGATGCGACGTCGAACACCAGCTCCGGCCGCTCGAGCTGCGGGGTCGTCGTCAGCACCTCGATCGTGACATCGACCGGCAACGCGATCGCGACGATCGCGCAGCGCCCGGCCAGTGTCGCAAGATCGGGAACGGTCCCGTCGAGCGCACCCGCCGCGGTCGCCGCGCGCAGGGCATCGGCATCGTGGTCGTAGCCGATGACGGTCGCTCCGGCGGCATGCGCCCGCAGTGCGATCGAGCCGCCGATCAAGCCGACGCCGGCAATTCCGAGGACGATGCCCTTCACGAGCGTTCGAGGTCCGGACGGAGCACGCGCGCACCATCGAGGTACACGTGCACGATCTCGTCCTGGCGCTTGTCCGTGTTGACGTGCAGCAACACGCGAATGCAGCGCGGCAAGCCGCCGGGGACGGCGATTTCGGTGAAGTTTAACAACGGTACGAGCGTCCAGCCCATGCGTCGCGCGGCCACCGCCGGGAATTCCGAAACCAGATCCGGCGTCAGCGTGAACAGCGCGGACGCAACGTCGGCGGAAAGGATGCCGTTCTCGGTCACGATCTCGCGCAACAACCGTTCGGTCGCGTCGAGCAAGAGCGGAGATTCGTCGCGGTCGACGGTGATCGCACCACGCACGCCGCGCAGCGCCGTCACGATTCATCGTCTTTCTGAGCGCCGGCCGCGTCGACGATGACGCGCAGCGCCGACACTTCGCGCGCGTTTGCGTAACGAATCTCGCCCGGGCCCAGCGTTCCCAAACCGATTGGCCCAAAGCGCAGTCGCGTCAACCCGATGACCGGATGACCGAGCTCTTCGAACATGCGCCGGACTTGGCGGTTGCGGCCTTCGTGGATCGTGACATCGACGCTCGACGCGCCACGCCGCGTTGCGACGACGCGCAGCCGCGCCGGTTGCGCCGGCCCATCGTCGAGTTTCATGCCGCGCTGCAGGGCGGCGATTTGCTCCATTGTGAGCCGGCCGCGCAGCATCGCGCGATACGTCTTCTCAACGCCGAAACGCGGATGCGTGAGAACGTGCGCCAGCCCGCCGTCGTCGGTGAGTAGCAGCACGCCGGCCGTGTCGTAGTCGAGCCGGCCGACGGGCACGACGCGCCGCTCCAAAGCATGACCCTGCAGCACATCGGCGATCGTGCGCCGTCCTTCGGGGTCGCGCATCGTGGTCACGACGCCCAGCGGTTTGTTCATGACGATATACGCCGGTTCGAGCGCGGGTGCGACGATCCGCCCGCCGAACTCGACCACATCAACTGCCTCGACCGAGGTGCCCAGCTCGCGCACGACGCGTCCGTTGACGCGTATGAGCCCGGCCAGGATCAGCTCCTCAGAGCGCCGTCGAGACGCAACCCCGCTCGCTGCGAGGTAGCGCTGAAGTCTCACGCGCGTCAGCGCGCGAGGACTTCGCCGGCGATCATCGCCGCTACGTCCAACGGCGAGCGCGTTCCGAACGCACTCTTCAGTTCGCGCACCCGGTTGCCTTCGGCGTCCGAGAGCAGCAATTCAGCATCGCGCGTTCCCGAGAGGCGCAGATCGATCGGCGGTTCGACGCCCGCACCGGTCAACTCGCGCGAAAGCGCGATCTCGGCATTCGCGATCGCGGTCGCTTCTTCGGCGACGACCGCGTCGAAAGCCGACGGACCGTCGACCGCAACCGTCGCGACGATGGTGAGCGAACCGCCTTCTTCACATGCGCGCGCCGAGCCGAAGAACCGCTTCGGCTTCGCCGCGGCCGTGAAATCGTTGATCGGCCGGCCTTGCGCCGCACCGGTGCCGAACGCCCGCGCAAGCCGGCTGAGAGAGTCGAGCAAGATCACGACGTCGGAACCGAGTTCGACCAATCGCTTCGCGCGTTCCATCACGAGCTCGGCGGTCGCGACGTGATGGTCGGGATGTTCGTCGAACGTGGTCGCGACGATCTCGCTATCGATGCGGCGCTGCAAGGTCGCTGCGTCTTCGGGACGACCGTCGATCGACAGCACGATCAAGTGCGCGTCGGGCGCATTCGCCAGAATTCCGCGGGCGATCGCGACCAGCGTTGAGGTCGCGTCGACTCGCGGGGGCACCGTGATGAGCGCGCGCTGACCCTTGCCGAGCGGTGCGAAGAGATCGAGTGCGCGCGCGGTCGCGTCGCCCTTGACGGCGAGCTTCCAGCGCTGCGCCGGCACCATTGCGTTGAGGTCGTCGAACGAACGGCGCGTGCGGATCGATTCCGGATCGTAACCGTTGACCGTCTCGACCTTGACGATGCCGTAGTACTTCTCGTTGTCTTTCGGCCGGCGGACTTGGCCCGCGACCAGATCGCCGCGGCGCAGTTCGAAGCGCCGGATCTGCGACTGGCTGATATAGATGTCGTCGGCACCCAGCAAATAGCCCTCGCGGCGGAGGAAGCCGTAGCCTTCGGGCAAGATGTCGAGCACGCCGTTGGCCGCTTCGACCCCGGAGCGCTGCGCTTGACTCTCGAGAATTTCGACGATCAGTTCGTCCTTCTTGATCTTGACCGGGGTCGCGATGTCGAAGGTCTTGGCCAGTTCGTTGAGCTCGGCTTTGCTCATCTCACCGAGTTGCTCGGCGGAGAGCTGCGGCGGGCCCACCGGCTGCGGGAATTCAGGTTGCGCGAAGATGTCGGCTTGCGACGGCGCGCCGTTTTCGTTGGGGCGGTTACGGTGGCGACGCGAACGTCGACGGCGGCCGCCGCCCTCGGGCCGGCCATTTTGCGGGGGTCGATTGTCGTATTGCAGCGGAGTCGCTCTCTCGCGGAAGGTGCGCCCGCATACGTGGGGATCGACCGGTGAGGCTACCGGGATCCATCACGACACGGAACGCCGTTAGGAACATGCCAACGTCGGCGGGGTTTAACGCCCGGCAACGCAAGGACTATAGCACACCGCTCTTCACGGCGACAAGGACCGGCGACCGCTCACCGCGCGGCTGCCGCGGGCATAGAAGCGATGCGGGCGCTCGGCAGCCCGCGTCAACCCGATGCGAACGCTCGTGCCGACGGCAACCTTCGCACCGTCGTCGCCCAAAACGAGCCGCCCGTCGTCGTCGAGATCGAGGCCGTCGAACGCGGGGCCGATCCCGAAAGCCCGGCAGAGGTTGCCCGGACCGCGCGCCAACTCGTCATCGCGCAACCCCGGCCGGCCGCGCTGCGCACGGAGGCGGTCGATGCCCGTTATGGGCTCGGCGGCGCGGATCAGAACCGCCGCACCAATGCCCGGTCCTTCCGTGCTCACGTTGAGACAGTACGACCTACCGTAGATGAGGTAGACGTAGGCGTGCGCGTGTTGCTCGAACATCGCACGATTGCGTTTCGTCGGCCCGCGATACGCGTGCGAGGCGGGATCGTCGATGCCGTACGCCTCGGTCTCGACGATGCGGCCGGTCAGGACCTCGCCGTCGTCGAGCCGGTGGATGAGGAGCTTGCCGATCAGGAAACGCGCGAGCTCGAGCGTTTCGATGGGAAGGTCGGCCCGCCGCAAGTTCCTATGCGGCGGTGCGGAGCTGGAGCTCGGCGCGGGCGCGCCCTTCGAGGTCGGCGATTTCACGCGGGTCGGCGCGTTCGACGCGAGCTGCCGCGAAGCCGTTGAGCGCGCAGCGCGCCCGCACGTAGGGCATGCCCAGCGCCGGGGGTACCAGAGCCGGCGATGCAAGGTCCCGCACGACCCGCTCGTCGCCCAGCCGCACCCGGATCCGGGCGAAGCCGCGCTTGCGCAGCTCGGCTCCCAGCGCGGCGACCGCCGCGTACCCGAACTCGCGCCCATCGTAGAGCGCGAGCGGCGTCGCGCTGAACGGGATGCGCATCACGCCGCGGCCGCTACCATTGGCGATCGCCGCGTAGGCGATCCCCCGGCCGGAACCATCGTGGGCGAAGCCGACGAGGACGTCGGCGGCAGAATTGCGATTCACGTTCAGTACTCCCCCGAGATATTGTAGATCGAACGTATGTTCGAGTCAACGGTAGCTCTCGCTTCCAGGAGCATAATCTCGCATTAGAGTGCCAAATGTACGGCACACTGAAATCGACCGGTACACATTGAGGACCGCCTGCGTCTGGCCGGCACGACCGAACCGCAGGCGGGCGGATTCGACCGCCGCGGCGTCGCGCGGGGCCGCGACCGCCGCGCTGAGGGCATCCGCAACGGCCTGCGCATCGGGCGGGACGAGCCGGCCGAAGCCGGCCAGGACTTCCCGGTTGACCGGTGTGTCGACCGCAACGATCGGCAGCCCCGCCGCCATCGCTTCCGCCAGCACGAGTCCCTGAGTTTCGGTCGGGCTCGGAAAGACGAATGCATCGCTCGCTGCGTACAGATCCGGCACCGCCGCCGGATCGAGCGCACCCGTGAAGTGCACGCGGTCGCGCACGCCAAGCGCCGCGGCGCGCGCTTCGAGCGCTACGCGATCCGGCCCATCGCCGACGATTGCGAGATGCGCGTCGCACACGCGCGCGATTGCATCGATCGCAAGTTCGAGATGCTTTTCCTTTGCAATGCGCGATACGGCCAGCACGATGCGCGCATCGTCATGCACGCCGAGCGTAACGCGCGCTTCCGTGGAGCGGCGGCCGGCGGAGAATCGCGCAACATCGATCGAACTCGGGACGACCGCAATCGGAACGCGGACGCCGATATCGCGCAAGCGCTGCTGCATTGCTTGCGTGGGAACGATCACCGTGTCGGTGCGATTGGCGAACGCGCGCGTCAACGCCGTCATCGCCGCGCGAGCGATGTGCGGCTCGAACGGCGCGTAGTGTGCGTACTCGTCGATGCGCGTGTGATAGGTGAAGACGAGCGGAAGATGAGACCGGCGCGCAAAATTCGCACCCAGCCAGCCGGTAACGAACGGCGAGTGCACGTGCACGATCGACGCGCGACCGATGCGAGCACGCGCGTCGCAGGAGACGTACGGAACGCACAAACGATAGCCGGTCGACGTTGGTAGCGGCAAGGATGGTAAGCGCACGATCGCGGGATCGTCAGCGCGTTCGTGCGGGAAGTGCGGCGCAACGATCGCAATACGAATGCCTGCGTCGGCGAGGCCGGCGCGAAGGCCGTCGATGCTAGCAACCACTCCGTTGATGATCGGGCGATAGCATTCGGTGAAGAATGCGACTTCAGTCGGTTGTACGGGTGTGCCGATCAACAAACTGTATCCCTACACGCGGCGCACGAAGCATGATCTGTAGCACTTGTCAAATCGACGACCCTTGACGGCGTGTGTTATCATACCCCAGTTCGCGCGGCCCTCGGGCTGCCGGCAAACCGACCGAGCACTATCAGCTTGCTCGCTCGTCGAGTTCCCTCTACAGAGGCCATCGCTTTCCGTTCGGCACGCATGCTCGAACTGATATCGGTTTGCCTTCACCAGGAAAGGAGACGGGTATCGGACGCGACTCTGCGTCGCCGATCGCTGCCATCGGCGTCCTCTCGCTCGGGCTACTTTTGCCCGTAGGCGCGGGACCTCTCACCGACCGGGCCGTCGCCCTGCTCACGGGCAGTGTCGAAAGCCAAACCAAAACCATCACGCTCGTTCGCGACGGGCTAGCCGAGCCGGTCCGCACGCGGGCCGCCACGGTCAACCAACTTTTAGTCGAGCAAGACATCGAGCGCACTCCCGAGGACGCCCTCGATGTCGACCCCGCGTCCGCCTTAGCCGACGGCGAAACGATCGCGTATCGCGCCGCCGTTCCCGTGACCGTCGTGATCGACGGCGTTTCGCGTACCGTCCGGACCTCCGCCGACACCGTCGGGGAAGTACTCGGCGGGGAACGCGTGGCCTTCGACTCGCACGACCGCCTCACGCCCGCCGCGCCGACGTCCATCGGCTCCGGTGCTACGATCCGCCTCGTCCACGTCAAGTCGTGGGTCGAGCGGGTCAGCAAGCCCGTTCCGCCGCCCACCGAGCACCTGATCTCGTTTTATCTGGCCGTCGGCCGGGTGAAGATCGTGCAGAAAGGGGCCCCCGGGGAGCGCGAGATCTCGTATCTCGTGACCCGCCAAGCCAACCGCAGCCAGGCTCCGCGCCGCGCAATTCTCGCCGCGCGGATCGTCCGCCAGCCCCACCTGCGCAAAATCGCGACCGGCATCGGCGACTACAGCGCCATCGCGGCGTTCGCCGAACGCGGCTTCAACGGGACCGTCCGGCTGGCCAAAGCGGCCATGTCGATGGTCGCGACAGCCTACACGGCGAATTGCTACGGCTGCTCGGGCACGACGGCAACCGGCCAGCACGCCGGCCACGGGATCGTCGCGGTCGACCCCCGGGTCATCCCGCTGGGCTCGCACCTCTACATCCCCGGCTACGGCCACGCCATTGCCGGGGACACCGGCGGTGCCATCCACGGCAATCGCGTCGACCTCGGCTTCAATAGTGACGCCGATGCAATGCAATTCGGCCGCCGGAGCGTCATCGTCTACGTGCTGCACCCGTAACCGGTAGATACGAAAAGATGAACCCGCGGGCGTTGCTTGGGGCTCGCGGGTTACGGCCCAAAAAGTCTCTCGGCCAGAACTTCCTCATGGACGCCGGCACGTCGGCGCGGATCGCGCGCCTCACGGTCGACGTGCCCGGGGACCGCGTGCTCGAAGTGGGCGCCGGGACCGGTTCGCTCACCGCGGCCCTCCTCGCCGCCGGGGCCGAGCTTACCGCCTTCGATCTCGACGATGCCCTCGTCGAGATTTTGCGTTCGCGCAGCGATCTGGCCGGAGTACGAATCGAGCACGGCGATGCGCTCGCCTTCGATTATGCGGGCTACGGGGACGAGCGCCCGTGGCGCGTCGCCGGCAACCTGCCCTACAACATCGCGACGCCGCTGTTGATCCGGCTCGCCCAGATGGAACGGCCGCCGGACCGTATCGTGGCGATGATCCAGAAAGACGTCGCCGACCGGCTGCTCGCGAAACCCGGGACCGCCGCCTACGGCAGTCTGACCGTGGCGCTCGCGGTGTCGATGCGCGTCGAACGCGCCTTCAACGTCGCGCCCGGACAGTTTTTTCCGCGCCCCAAGGTCGTCTCATCGGTCGTCGTTCTGCACCGATTGGATGCGCCGCTCGTCGACGCGCGGGATCGGCAGCGCTTCGAACAGGTCGTGCGCGGCGCGTTCGCGTACCGCCGCAAGACGCTCGCCAATTCGCTTGCGCTCGCGCTCGAACTACCGCGCGAACGGATCGCCACGGCGCTGCTCGCCCTCGATCTCGACGCCGACATCCGTGGAGAAGCCCTCGACCTCCGTACCTTCGCCGCCCTCACCGAAGCGCTGGCCCGCTGACGCGTTTTCCTGGCCACGATCGCTCCTCGTCCTGGTGGCACTGGGCGTCGCATTTTACGTCGGGCTGCTGCTCGATAGCTTCGTTGCGGTCCGCTTGCTCGGAACGACCCGGCACGACATCACCTCGTCCACGCTGACCTGGGGCATCGCAATCGGACAGTACCTCAGTTATATGCCGCTGTTGGCCGTGCTGCTGGTCGCGCTGCCGTGGGTGAGCCGCCGTTCCTTGCGCGAACTGGGACTGCGCGGATTCGATCGCAAAACCGTCATCGCCGGTGTCATCGGCGCGGTTGCGATGTATGCGGTAACGATCGGCGTTGCCGATTTCCAGTTCACCTTCACCCATCAGAAGCCCGAAGAAACCGCGCTCTCGCTCTTCACCTCGACGCACGACACGGCGCTCATCGTCGCGTTCACGTTTCTGGCCACGGTCGCCGCACCGTTCATGGAAGAGTTCGTGTACCGCGGCTTCCTCTTCAACGCCCTGGCGCGCTACGCGCCCGTATGGGTTGCGGCCAGCGTGAGCGGCGTGCTCTTCGGACTCTCGCACGGTTCGTCGAGCGCGTTCGTTCCGCTGGCTGCCAGCGGCGTCGTGCTGGCCTACGTATACCAGCGCAGCGGCTCACTGACCGCCTCGATGCTCACCCACGCACTCTTCAACCTGATCAACGTGGCGTTGATCACGCTCGCCAAAGTCTCGTGACCGACCTCGCCGAATACCAGCGGCGCATCGACGCGATCCCGTGGTATCACGAGTTCGATTTTCCCAACGGGCTGCGAGCGCGCGCCAAGGGTCCCGACCTGGATTTCCACCACGCGATTTGGCGCTTCATCAGCCGCGAACTCGACACCGTCGACTTTCCCGGCAAGTCGGTGCTCGAGATCGGTTGTTGGGATGGATACTGGAGTTTCGATGCCGAGCGGCGCGGTGCGCGCGCAGTCCTCGCGACGGACGATTACACCCAGAACTGGGCCGATAGCGCCGGCCTGCTCCTGGCGAAGGAACTGCTGGGATCGGCGGTCGAGACAAAACTCGACGTCTCCGTCTACGACCTCGACACCCTCGGCGACCGGTACGACATCATCCTGTGCTTGGGCGTCTACTATCATCTCGTCGATCCGTTTCATGCCTTCGCGCAGATCCGCAATCGCTGCCACGAGCAGACGGTGGTCGTGTTCGAAGGCGACGTCACGCGCGGCATGCGATCCAACACCGTTCAGATCGACCTCTCCGATCACACGTTCGGCATCTTCGTTCCGACGCTATCGAGTCTCAACGCGCTGCTCGAGGCCGCCTATCTGCACGTTACCTCGCAAGCGCTCATGCGCACGCCGCGACTCGGCGGCTGGGCCGATCGAGTGCGCTATTACATCAAGGCCGCACTCGGACGGCGCGGCCATTTGCCGCCCAACATGAATCGCGCCGTGACGGTGTGCAAGCCGTTCGCCGGCTCGAACCCGCTACACGTCTACAAGCCGCCGTTCGGGCTCGCCGCGTATGACGACCGCTTTCGGTAAGGCCGCTTAACCGGCCGCACGCACCGCGTCGACGATCGCACGCAAACCGGCGATGAAGCGCGGCGGCGCAAACGTTTCGGCGTGCGCGCGCAAGCGTTGCGGGTCGAAACGCGTGCGGTCGAATGCGGAAATGGCGGCGGCCAGCGACGCATCGTCGGGGTCGTCGAAGAACACGCCCGTCTCGCCCTCGACGATCGTTTCGAGTGCGCCGCCGGCGCGGAGCGCGATCGTGGGCGTTCCGGCGGCCGCCGCTTCGAGCGGCACCAATCCGAAGTCTTCCTCACCCGGGAGAAGCACCGCGCGCGCGTCCCCGACGAGCGCGTTCACGGCGGCGTCGCTGAGGTACCCGTGAAACGTCGTGCGCGTCCCCGCCGCCAGCGCGCGTAATGCCGCCTCGTGCGGACCCGTGCCGACAACGTGCAACGCGACGCCCGCTCGAGCGGCAGCCCGGATCGCGCGATCGACTTGCTTGTAGGCGAGCAATCGCGATACGACGACGACGTCCCCGCTGCGGCCCGCGCCGAGCGTGAAGCGATCGACGTCGACCGGGCACGGCAGCACGTCGGCTTCGCGCCCGTAGTAGCGGCGTATGCGCTCGGCCACGTTGTGCGAGTTGGCGATGAAGCGCGTCGGCCGCTGCGCCGCGCGCACGTCCCATGCAGCCAGCGCGCGCACCAGCGGACGTGCGAGCGCGTTCTCGCTGAAGCCGCCGACGTACCGGCCCTCATCGAAAACGAACCGGCTCACCGTGTTGATGTAGCACACGTGGACGGCGCCCGGCGGAACGATCACGCCCTTCGCCCAGGCCGTCGTCGAGCTGACGATCGTATCGTAGCCGCGCAGGTCGAACGACTCGAACGCTCGCGGATAGAGCGGCGCGAGGGCGCGAAAAAACCTTTGTTTTAAAGGGAAATACTGCAGAAACGACGTGCGAACGCGGGCCTTGGGCACCAGATCCGCCAGCGCCGGCGAGTAAATGGACGTATAGACCGGAGCGTCCGGATACGCGGTGAGAAAATGCGCGAACACACGCTCCCCGCCACCGCGCTGGTTGAGGTAGTCGTGGACGAGTGCGACGCGCAGCTACGAGCGCCGGCGCGGGAGGACGAGCGCGACGGTGTAGTGTTGCAAGTACACTTTGGCGAGCCGCTGCACGTCGGCCGGCGTCACGCGATCGATCGCGGCGGTGACGCCCTGCGCGAGGTCGGGGGCGGCGCCTTGGTTCACCGCGGCACCGATCAGCCAGGCGCGATCGGTCAACGACAGCGCCTCGAGTGCCCACTCACCGCTCGCCGTTTCCTTATATCGCTTGATCACGTCGGCGGCCAGCGGTTTGGTGCCGGCCGTTTTCACGATTGCTTGCAGCACGGTGAGACCGGTGGTCGGGTCGAGTTGGCTGCCGTTGATCGCGACCGTGAACGTCGCCGGTTTCACGTCGTAGGTGTAGACGACGTCGATGCCGCGCTGAAACGGCGCGAGCGTCGTCGCGCTCTGGCGTGCCGCGATGTCGTCGAGCAGCGAACGCAGGACGAGCATCGCACCAAAGTCGGGATCGCTCATTGCCGGCGCGGCGAAGCCGACGAGCGCAAACGGGACGCCGATCGCGCGCTGCGTCACAAGGTGCTTGGGTTCGGGGCCGAACGCTTGCGCGGCCAGCACCGGCGGCGCTTCGCTCCCGGCCGGGAAAGCGCTCAGAACGGCGTTGACGGCTGCGGTCGCCGCGTCGTCCACGCGGCCGGTGGCCGTGGCAAAGGCATCGTCGCGCAGGTAGTGCGCGGCGATGAACGCGGCGACGTCGCCCGATTCGAGCTCGGCTAGCGACGCGCGGGTACCGTACGACGGTGCGCCGGCGCTGCCGCGATAATAGGAGTTACGCAGCATCTCGACGCCGACCGTTACGGGATTGCCTTCGTCGTCGTCGATGCGCGCGCCGAGCGCCTCGCGGGCGGCAGCGACGGTGGCGGCTGATGTGTCCGGCGCCGCGATCGCGCGGGCGAGATCGGCGCTCACCGCCGGCAGCGCGCTCGGCAAGACTTCGAGCGCAAAGCGGACGACGCCCGGATCGACCGCGTAGTCGATCGACCCGCCCGCGGCCGCGACGCGGTCGCTGAGGCGCGTGCCGTCGATCTGCGTGAAGAGCAGTGTCTGAGCGGCCAGCGCCGCGAGCCCGTTTTGGAGCGCCGTCTGACGCACGGTTCCGGCGCTCACGACGAGCTCGATACCGACCAGTTGCGCGCCGGCATCGCTTTGCGCATAGAATTTCGTGCTGCCGAGATCGACTGCATGCGGTGCGGCGCTCAAGGCCAGGGTCGCCGCAAGGAGCAACGGCAGTATCACTTCAAACTTCCGGCGGGCGGTTCGACGTTGATCGCCGCTCCGGGACGATCGAGGTACTTGGCGGCGGTCGCGGCGACGAATGCGGGCGTAAGCGCCGCTGCGGCCGAGAGATACCGCCCGGCCATGCCGCCTTCACCCGGTGCATAGCCGGGATTTCCCTCGACGGCATACCAGCCGTAGGTGTCGGCAAGCGCAGACGGCGTTTCGGCATCACTAAGGATGTGGTAGACAAACTGCCGGCGCGCGGATTCGAACGTGACGGCGTCGAGCGGATGGCGGATCGCGAGCAGCGCGGAGTTGACGGCCGCGTGGACCGCGGTCTGATCGCCGCCGGCCGAGGTCAGCAGAAAGACGCCCGGGTCGTGATAGGTCACGAACGTGCCGACCAGCGAGCTGCCGGAATTGCGAATGACCTTCTGGACGGAGCCGGTGTCGGGATAGAACAGGTAGTCGGCGATGAAATCGAAGGCGGTCGCCTCACGTTCATCGGCGATTGACGGCCCCGCCCAACCGAGGCCGAAGCCGCGCTCGGGACCGGGCGCTGCAACCGGGCCGGCGGGACCGGCCAGCCGTTCGGGCACCGGCGTTTCCGCGTTCGGCTGGGCTCCGTCGCGGCCGGGCAGGGCGGCGGCGAGCACCGAGGTGTCGACGGCTCCGGTTACGATCATCATCGCGTTCGCCGGCCGGAAGGCTCGCTCGGCGTATGAGCGCACCGTGTCGAGCGTGACGGTCGCGAGGGCCGCGCTCGAGCCGAACGTCGGAATCTTCGCCGGACCGGCCGCAAACAGCGAGGCATAGATGGCATCGGTGATCGTGGCATCGTTGTCGTAGCCGCGGATCACGCCGTCCTCGAGAACGTTCTGGCGGGCCAGGGCGAACCCGGCGTCGCTGAGGACCGGGGCGAAGTACGAGCGCGTCAGCGCGCGGACGGCGTCCGACGCGCGACCGGCCGGAACGAGCACCGACACCGCGACGCTTTCAGGATAGGCCGTCACGCTGAGCCGGCCGCCGACCTCGCGCACGAACTGGGAGAGGGATGTACCCGTGACCGGCTTTGAGGCGGCCACCGCGTTCGCTGCGAGCCGGCCCAAACCCGGGACCGCTTCGGCCGCGAAGCCGCCCGCCGGCGCGCGATACCAAAGCGCGACTGCCGCGACGGATGCGCCGCCTTCCGGCCGGATGAGATAGGTCCCGCCGCCGGGCAGCGTCCCCGTGAGGGGCACGCCGGGATCGCTGCCGGCGCCGGCAGAGGAAAGCACGAGGGCCGCGCCAACCAGCGCGGCCCTCACGACGGCACCGATGTGCACCGTTACGCCGGCTCCGGCGAAATGGACGGCGGCAATCGCTTGGGTTTCTCGCGAGCGGGTGGTTCGGGATCGGCCGTCTTCGCAGCGATCGGAAGGTCTTCGGGAACCACTTCCGGCGCCGACGGCGGCCACGCCCGGCTGTTCATGATCGCCAGAACTTCTTCGGTTTCGACCGTCTCGTGTTCGAGCAATGACGCTACCATGCGTTCGACTTTATCCCAATTTGCTTCGAGAATTCTGCGAGCGTCGCCATAGCAATCGTCGATGATCTTGCGAACCTCGGTGTCGATCTTGAACGCGACTTCTTCTGAGTAATTGCGGTCCTCGCCGAAGTCGCGGCCTAAGAACACCTGATGGTTGCCGCGGCCGTATTGGATCGGCCCGAGTGTATCGGACATCCCGTACTGCGTTACCATGCGGCGCGCGATTTCGGTCGCTTTCGCGAAGTCATCCGACGCGCCGGTCGTCACGTCGCCGAACTTGATCTCTTCCGAGATTCGGCCGGCGAGCATGCGCTTGATCATCGCCAGCAACTCGTTCTTGGTTTGCGAGTGCCGGTCTTCATCGGGCAGCGACCACGTGAGGCCGAGCGCCATCCCGCGCGGGATGATCGTGACCTTGTGCACCGGGTCGCTGTTCGGCGTGAGTCCGCCGACGACGGCGTGGCCGGATTCGTGGAACGCGGTGTTTTCTTTTTCGCGCTGCGACATCACGAGCGACTTACGTTCCGGTCCGACCAGCACGCGATCGATCGCTTCTTCGCATTCGGCCATCTCGATGACGCTCTTGTTGCGGCGCGCCGCAAGCAGGGCTGCTTCATTCAGAAGATTCTCGAGGTCGGCGCCGGAGAAACCCGGCGTGCGTTTGGCCAGCGTGTCGAGCGAGATTTCCTTGGAGAGCGGCTTGTTCTTTGAATGCACCGCGAGGATCGCGGCGCGGCCCTTGACGTCGGCCCGATCGACGACGATCTGACGGTCGAAGCGGCCCGGGCGCAAGAGCGCGGGATCGAGGACGTCGGGACGGTTCGTCGCGGCGATCAGGATCACGCCGGTATTTTGATCGAAGCCGTCCATCTCGACGAGCAACTGGTTGAGCGTCTGCTCGCGCTCATCGTGACCGCCGCCGAGGCCGGCGCCGCGCTGGCGGCCGACTGCGTCGATTTCATCGATGAAGACGATGCACGGCGCGGACTTCTTGGCCTGTTCGAAGAGGTCGCGGACGCGGCTCGCACCGACGCCGACGAACATTTCGACAAAATCGGAACCCGAGATCGAGAAGAACGGAACGCCGGCCTCACCGGCGATTGCCCGCGCGAGCAGCGTTTTGCCCGAGCCCGGCGGCCCCAGCAGCAACACGCCCTTGGGAATCCGCGCGCCGAGCGCCTGAAACTTCTTCGGATACTTCAGGAACTCGACGACCTCGCCGAGCTCTTCTTTCGCTTCCTCGATGCCGGCGACGTCGGCGAACGTGACCTTCGGCCGGTTCTCGGAAAGCAGCTTGGCGCGCGAACGGCCGAACGAGAGTGCTTGACTGCCGCCACTTTGCGCCTGGCGCAAGATGAATACGAGCACGAGCGCGACGGCAATGAACGGTACGAGCTGGACGGCGAAGCCCAGGATCGGACTCGTGTTGGTCGCCTCGGCGGAGAACGTCACGTGATGGGCGCGCAGCGTCGGGATCAGCGAGGGGTCCGCGGCCGACGGAGCGGTGGTCGTGAACTTATCGCCGTTGGACTCCGTCCCGCTGATCTCGCTGCCGGTCAGCTTGACGTCCTTGATCTGGTTATCCACGATCCGGTCGTAGAACGCAGAATAGGCTAGCTGCTTGCTAGGGGTCGGCTGGAGGACCAGCTTGTCAACGATGAAGATGACAAGGAGAAAGATCCCGAGGACTACGAGGATACTTTTTAGGTGCTTGCCCATGGTTGGTGAGACTTTCGTACCGTTCTTTCTGACCGAACGTTTCGCGTGTCAACCCGGATCGGCTGCGGACCGTGGCAGCAATCCGATATTAGTCGGGGTCTGAAAAGATGTCCGGCCGCAGTTTCGCGATGTAGGGCAGAGTCCGGTAGCGTTCTTGATAGTCCAAACCGTACCCTACGATAAACTCGTCGGGACATGTTAATCCCACGTAATCGGCCTTCACATTCGCGATTCGCCGGTAGGGTTTGTCGAGCAGGACCGCCGAGCGCAGGGAGAGGGGCTTGCGGGCCGCCAGCAGCGCGTTCAGATACGAGAGCGTGAGACCGTTGTCGATGATATCCTCGACGATGACCACGCGCCGGCCCTCGACGGCATGGGTCGTGTCCTGGATGAGGCGCACCTCACCCGACGAGCGGCTCGCGTTGCCGTAACTTGAGACCGCCATCACATCGAGGTAGAGCCGGGCCGGGCCGGGTTGGATTTGGTCGAGCTCGCGGGCGAGGTCCGAGAGGACGTGGACGGCGCCCTTGAGGATGCCCAGCAGCAGGACGTCTTCGCCGGCGTGATCCCGGGCGATCTGCTCGGCGAGCGAACGGATGGCGGCGGCGATCTCCGCTTCGCTGAACAACACGCATTCCAAATCGGGGTGCAGCGCGCGCGTGGATGGCTCTGAACTCATGCCGGAGCCTTCGCGAGACTAGCCGAGAGTTGCCTCTCACTCGCAGGGTTCGATCTCGCCGTTCACCGCTTCGACCCCGGGCTTGAGAAAGACGCGCGCGTCGGGTGCTGCATCGAGCGCCGCTTCGATGCGCTCGAAGGGAATGTCGCGTAGCAAGTCGCGCTTGCGCAAGCGGTCGCGCAGATCGTTGCGCGCGCGCGCGCGTTCGTCGCCCGAGCGTTCCGCGCGCACGATTTCGGCGCAGCGCGCGACCGACGCGTCGAGTTGCGGAAAGTCGGCGCGCAGATCGTCGAGCCGCGCGCGCAGCGCGTTGCGTTTGTAGCGCACCTGCGCGTTGGTCGGATCGAGCGCGTAGGGCAGACCGATGCGGCGCAGCTCGGCGTGCAGCTCGGCATGCGTCACGCGCAAGAACGGGCGCACGAGGTCGATGCCTGCCGCCAGCGGCCGCCGCGGCGGCATCCCGGCGAGGCCATCGAGCCCGCTGCCGCGGAACAGCGCGAGCAGCACGGTCTCCGTTTGATCTTCGGCGCAGTGCGCGGTCGCGATGACCCCCGCGCCGCAATCGCGCGCGATCGCTTGGAGCGCGGCGTAGCGCGCAGCGCGCAGCGCGGCTTCGTCGTCGCTTGCCGTCACGGCGGCGATGCGCACCGGCCGGTCGAGTCGCGCGCCGAGCGCGAGCACGACGCACTCATCCTGCCAGGCCGAAGCCCGCAGTCCGTGATTGACGTGGGCCAGAACGACGGAGAAATCGCCGGCGCGGCCGATGCGGTCGAGCACCGCGGCCAAGACGACCGAGTCCGGACCGCCGGACGTCGCAACGACGACGGTCGAATGCGGCGCCACGCGCAGAACTCCGCGCGCGCGGGTATCGAGGAACGCGCCCGGTCGCGCGCCGCGCATTAGCTGGTCGCGCGCTCCAAGTCGCGCTTCGCGTCGCGGTCGGCGATCGTCCGGCGCTTGTCCCACATCTTCTTCCCGCGCATCAAACCGAGTTCGAGCTTCACGCGGCCGCGCTTGAAGTACAACCGCAACGGAATGAGCGTCAAGCCCTTTTCCGCGGCGCGCCCGGTCAGCCGCTCGAGCTGTTCTTTGTGCAGCAGCAGCTTGCGCGGCCGGCCCGGCTCGTGGTTGAAGATGCTCCCTTCCTTATAGGGAGGGATGGTGAAGTTCACCAGCCACAGCTCGCCCTCGCGCATGCGGGCGAAGCCTTCGTTCAGGCTGAGATTGCCGTTACGGATCGACTTGATCTCGGTACCGCTGAGCGCTACGCCGACCTCGAGCGACTCGAGTTTCTCGTATTCGTAGCGCGCCCGGCGATTGTCGAACGTCGGCTCCTTGGCGGCGCTTTTGACTTCGCCGGCCGCCGCCGCTTTGCGCGCCGTCTTGCTTTTCATTGAGGAGGCGCTCCGCCCTGGGCTGCGCGCCCCCCGCGCTGTGCGCGGGGCCCCCGGGCGCGACCTCGCTGCTGCCTGATTGCTGAGGCACTATGCTGCTGCGCTCGGTCCATCACCATGTGGGCATCATCGTAGGTCCATCGCCATGTGGGCGTCATCATAGACGTCCTAGTGACACGAACGTGCCGTCTGCGGTTGCGAGTACGGTGCCGTCTTCTAGGGCGATCGCAGCTTCGAGGAAGAGTACGTTGCGGCGGCGCTCCTTGTAGCGACCGCGAATCGCGAGTTTTGCGCCCAGCGGAACGGGTTTGCGAAAACGTACCTCGCACGAAGCGGTCAGCGCTTTTTCACCGATGAACCGGCACGCGTGCGCCATGGCTTCGTCGAGCAGCATCATCACGATGCCGCCGTGGGCGATGCCGCGGTAGCCTTGCAGGCGCGGCGGGAGCGTCACGCCGGTCCGCGCTCCGGCGTCACCGTCCGGCTCGAAGTCGAGGTGGATGCCGTCGGCGTTGTGCGGACCGCACGCAAAGCAACGCCGGTCGTCGATGAATTCCGGAACGCTCATCGCGGGATCCGCGCCAGGAGCGTTTGAGCGTAGTCCACGTCAACGCCGGCCGCGATCGATGCACGCAGCACTCGCCGCGCGTCGTCGGGCCGCCGCGCGTCGAGATAGATGCGGGCCAAGAGCGTGTAGCCGTGCTGGCCCGCCTCGCCCACTCCTCCAACGTCGATCTCTAGGCCGCGGGTGGCGTAGTCGATCGCCGCCGGCATCTGGCGCAGATCGTGTAGCAGCGAGGCAATGTGGAAATCGATGTCGGCGTACTGCGGGACGACGTTCGGCACGCCGATCGCATAACTCAGGCCGCGCTGCGGGTCCTTGAGGTCGACCTGGTAGATGGTGGCCAAGTATTCACGCGCGAGCACGTCGCTCGGATCGCGTGCCAGTGCGCTGAGGAATTCGACCTTCGCGCGGTTGGCGCTGCGTTCGTTCTCGCGCAGGATACCGAGGCCCACGTGGGCGCCGGGCGCTTCCGGCGCGGCGGCGAGCGCGGCGGCGAACGCTTCGCGCGCGTCCGCGTTGCGATCGCGGCCCATCGTATCCGAGAAGAGGTACGAGAAGCCGAGCCGCAACTGCGTCGTGTAGCCGTGGGGATCGGCGACGAGCCGGTTTTCTTCGGTCGCGATAAGCGCGTCCAACTCGCCCGGCGTTTGCGCGGCCGTGGCGTTCAGAAACGAAATGGCCAGCGTGTTGTCGGGGACCACGGCAAGCGCCGTCTCGAAATCCGTTCGCGCCGTCCGGAAATCGCGCTGATAGAACGCGCGCAGTCCCGCATCGAGAGGTACGGTGAACGCCGCATCGGCATACGCGCCGGACACCGGGGCGGCGGTGAGCGCTAGGAGTGCGAAGAACGGGATCATCGGCCGACGAGCAAACGGCGGGCGAGCGCTTCGGGCAGATGGGCGGAGACGATCTTCTCTTGCACGCGCGCGATCGCATAATCGAAGCGCACGATGTTGACCGTCCGCGCAACCGAATCGAACAAACCGAACGATGCACGCGGGTTCAGGTCGCGCGGCTGTCCGACGCTGCCGACGTTCACGATGTAACGCACGCCCGGAGCCAGCGTGACCTCGCCGCCTTGCTGCAGGTGCTTGTGCGCGATCGATCCGTCGCTCTCGAGCGCGTAGTATTCGGCGATGTGGGTGTGCCCGATGAAGATGATCGGCGCGTCGGTCGCCGCGAAGGCGCGCGCGGCGCCGGCCTTATCGAGAATGTATTCGAAATAATTCTTCGGCGCGCCGTGTACGAGCAAGAACTCCGGCATGCGAAATTCGTAGCCGAGTGAGTTCAGCCAAGCGGTGCTCTCGGCGTTGATCACGCGTTGCGTCCAGCGCATCGCTTCCTGCGCCGCCGGGTTAAAGTACGCGAGCCCAAAATTGTCGATCGCTGCGACGTCGTGGTTGCCGAGCACGGTCGCCGTCGCGAGGTCGCGTATTTTTGCGACGCACTCGTTGGGATTGGGGCCATAGCCGACGATATCGCCAAGGCACAACAGCTGATCGTCCTCGCAGATCAAGGCCAGAGCGGCGTCGAGGGCTTCGATGTTCGAATGAACGTCCGAAAAGATCGCGTAACGCGGCACGTCAGCTCACGCGCTCGCGTAAGGCATCGAGCGCGGCAGCAAAGTGTTGGTAGAACAATGCCCGTTCTTCGGGCGTGCCGACCGTCACCCGGATGAACCCGTTGATCGGCGGTTCGCCCGGTTTGCGCACGAACACGCCGCGTTCGAGCAACGCGTGCATCATCGCCTCGGCCGCTTGGCGCGTCCCGATCTCGAAACACACGAAGTTGGTTTGCGAGGGCAGGGTGCGTACGCCGATGCCGGCGCCGAAGGCGTGGTATTCATCGCGGCCGCGCGCGACTTCGGCGATGACGTGGCGCACGAAGGCTTGATCGTCGAGCGCGGCGAGCGCCCCGATTTGGGCCGTGCGGTTCACGCCGAAGTGATTGCGAATCTTTTGAAACGTCGCGATCGCTTCGCGCGATGCGAGCGCGTAACCGATCCGCGCACCCGCCATGCCGTACGCTTTGGAAAAGGTGTGCAGGCGGATCGTTCGCTCGTCGATCCCGTCGGGCACGAGCGAGCCCGACGTCACGAAATGAGCGTACGCTTCGTCGAGCACAAACAGCGTGTCCGGCGGCAGCCCGTCGCGCAATCGCTCGACCGCTTCGCGATCGATGAACGAACCGCTCGGGTTGTCGGGATTGGCTAAGTACACGATTTTCGGCTGGATCTCGCGCGCACGGGCCAGCATGGCCTCGACGTCGACGGCGCCGTCGGCAAACGGCGGCACGGTGTGCAGCTCGAGTCCGTGCCCGACGACCTGAAAGGCAAACGTCGCGTAGCTGCCGTGCGACATCAGCACCGGATCGCCGAGTGCGCCGTAGGTGCGGCAGATCAGTCCGAGCAGTTCGTCGACGCCCGAACCGACGACGATGTTCTCGATCTTGCAGCCGTGACGGGCCGCAAGTGCGGTGCGCAGGTCGACCGATTCGGGATCGCCGTAAATCGAGATGAGCGGCAGCGCGGCGTGCATCGCGGCAATCGCCCGCGGCGAGGGTCCGAAGGCACTCTCGTTGGCGCCGAGCCGAACGAGCGATGCACGGCCGACACGGCGCGCGAGCTCCTCCGGCGCGACGAACGGCGTCGTCGCCGGGACCGCACGAATTGCGGCCGCCGCCTGCGGGTGCAAAGACATATCAGACCTTGGTTCGGTTCGCGGCGCGCTCGCCCCCGGCGGTCAGCCGATACGCCCGCCGCCGCTGAAGCGGCGCACTGCCACGGCGTCACCGGCTGCAATCGCCGGCGTGTCCGGCCCCACCACAACGTAACCGTGTGCGCGCGCCAACAGGCTCGTGTGCGCCGAGCGCAAGAGTAGCGGCGAGGCCAGCACCCGGCCGTTCGCGTGGCGGATCTCGGCGGGGACGAACCACGTCCAGCCGGCGCGACCGGCGAACTTCCGCTCGGCGACCGCCGCGATCGCCGTCTCGGGCGGGGCCGCTTCGCCGGCTAGCCGCGAGAAGATCGGCGCTGCCACCGCTTCGAGGATCATCAAGGAAGACGCGGGATTGCCCGGCAGACCGATGACCGGCTTCCCGTCGAGCATTGCGAAGACCGTGGGCTTCCCCGGCTTCACGCGCAATCCGTGAACGATCACGCCGGGTTTCCCGAGGCCGTCGATGACGCGCGGCGTGAGGTCGCGAACGCCGACCGAGGACCCGCCGGTGAGCACGACCGCGTCGGCCACATCCAGTGCGGAGCGCAGTGCGGCGGTCAGGGCTTCGGGCGTATCGACGGCCACCGGCCGTTGGACCGGGACGCAGCCGAGCGCGATCAGCGACCCGGCCAGTGCCCAGCGATTGGAATCGCGCACTTGGCCGCGCCCGGGCTGCGCCGCGGCGTCCACGAGTTCATCGCCCGTCGACACGATCGCCACGCGCGGCCGCCGGTACACCGGTACGCCGACGATGCCGAGTGTGGCCAGAACCGCCAGTTCCGGTCCGCCGATTCGCCGGCCGGCGTCGAGGACGCAGTCGCCCGGGCGCATGTCGGAGCCGGGTGGGGTGATGTTTTCGCCGGCTTCGAGGTCTTCGTTGGGCACGACCACCGGGCCCAAGCCCCCGCGTCCCTCCGATTCGACCGTATCTTCGATCGGCACGACCGCGTCGGCGCCCGGCGGGAGTACTCCGCCGGTCGGGATGCGCATCGCCTCGCCCGCGGCGATCGGCCCCGGCGGCGCGTGGCCCATCCGGATTTCGCCGGTGATGCGCCGGGCGCTGCGCCCGCCCGCGGCGACCAGGGCGAAGCCGTCCATCGTGGAGCGCGAGTCGGCCGGATAGTCCGCGTCGGAGATCGCCGCAGCGGCCAGGATGCGCCCGGTCGCGTCGGCCAACCCGACGTGTTCGACCCCCGGCGGCGCAATCGTGACGGCCGCGAAATACGCGGCGCGGGCTTCGGCGGGCGTGAGGAGCTGCTCGACGTCGAACCCCTCGCCCGGCTTGAGAATCTGCGGTCCGGCCATACGCGTGAAATTCTGCGCGACGGCCTCGCCCACCGTCTGTGCACGCAAAAGGCGGCACTCCGGCGAAAGCGAGGGCCCCAATGCTCGACCTCAACCTTCTGCGCAGCGATCCCGAGCGCGTGCGCATCTCGGCGCGCCGCCGCGGTCAAAGCGACGCGTTCGTCGATCGCGTCCTCGACCTGGACGGCGAACGCCGCGCTGCCCTCACGAACGCCGAAACCCTCAAGGCCGAGAAGAACGCCCTGACGGCGTCGATCTCAAAAGCCGCCGACCGCGCCGCCGAGGCCGCACGTCTGAAGCCCGAAATCGCCGCGCTCGACGCGCGCATCGTGGCGGCCGCCGAGAAGCTGCCGGAGTTCGACGAGCAGATGAACGCGCTCTTGAGTGACGTCCCCAACGTGCTCGATGGCAGCGTCCCCGACGGTTCGGGCGAGGACGGGAACAGGCTCGTTCGCCGTTCGGGCCAACCGCCGGCGTACGACTTCGAGCCGAAGCCGCATTGGGAGATCGCCGAAGCGCTGGGGATTCTCGATACCGAACGCGCGGCGAAAATCTCGGGCAGCCGTTTCGCGATCCTGCGCGGCCCGGGGGCGCGGCTCTCGCGCGCGCTCGCGGCCTTCTTCCTCGATCGAGCCGCACGCGGCGGGTACCTCGAGATCGAACCGCCGGTGCTCGTGTCGAAAGCGACGATGTGGTCGACCGGCCAGCTCACCAAATTCGCCGACGCCATGTTCAGCGATCCAACGGCCGATCTGTTTCTGATCCCGACCGCCGAAGTGCCGCTCACCGCGATGCACCGCGACGAGATCCTTGCCGCCGACATGCTGCCGCTGCGCTATGCCGCGCATACGCCGTGCTTTCGTAAGGAAGCGGGAGCGGCGGGGAAAGATACGCGCGGCTTGATCCGCCAACATCAGTTCGAGAAAGTGGAACTCGTGTGGCTCACGCAACCGGAACGCTCGTTCGACGACCTCGACCGGTTGACGGCGCACGCATCGGCGCTGCTCGAAGAGTTGGGTCTCGCACATCGCGTGATGCTGTTGTGCGCCGGCGATACCAGTTTCAACGCGGCGAAAACGTTCGACCTCGAAGTGTGGCTGCCGAGCGGCGGTGGGCTGTATCGCGAGATCAGCTCGTGCTCGAACTGCACCGATTTCCAAGCCCGCCGTTCGGCGATTCGCTTCCGGCGCGACACGAAGGCCAAACCCGAATTCGTGCATACGCTCAACGGTTCCGGGCTCGCGATCGGCCGTACGCTCGTGGCGGTGATCGAGAATTATCAGCGCGCGGACGGCGGCATCGACATCCCGGCGGCGCTGCAGCCATTTGCCGGTTTCGCATCGATCGAACCGGACGGCAGCACGCGGGAGGCATCCCCGTCGACGACGCACTGATCGTTTACGCCGCGCGGCTCTTGCAAGCCGGCGCCGTCATCGCACTGCCCACGGAAACCGTGTACGGCCTCGCCGCCGACGTGACGAACGCGGCCGCCGTGCGGCGCATCTACGCCATCAAGGGCCGGCCGCTGGATCATCCGCTGATCGTGCATGTGCCGGGCCCCGCGCAACTCGAGCGCTACGCAGCCGATGTGCCGCCGGCGGCGCATCGTCTCGTAGCACGCTTCTGGCCCGGACCGTTGACGATCGTTCTGCGCAAGAGCGACGAGGTTCCGCTCAGCGTTACCGGCGGACAATCGACGGTCGCGCTGCGCATGATCGATCATCCGCTGGCGCGCGACATCTTGCGCCGCTTCGGCAGCGCGGTCGCGGCACCGTCGGCGAATCGCTTCGGCCGCGTCAGCCCGACGACCGCCGAGCACGTGCGCGCCGACCTCGGCGATGACGTCGATCTTATCGTCGACGGCGGCCCGTCCCGCATCGGCGTCGAATCGACGATCGTCGATCTCACGGGCGACGTGCCGGCAATCTTACGCCTCGGCGCGATCGGTCCGACCGCGCTCGCCGACGCGCTCGGCACGCCGGTCGTCGCGCGCAGCGGCGGCGACGTGCGCGCACCCGGCATGCTCGCCGCGCACTACGCGCCGCGCGCCGCACTGGTCGTCGCCGAAGCCGGCACGCAGAAGCGCATCGCCGCAGAGTTGCGCGCGAGCGGCGGGCACGTCGCCGAACTCATGCTGCCCGAAGATCCCCGCGCTGCCGCGCGCTCGCTCTATGCATCGATGCGCGCACTCGATGCGCAGGGCTTCGACACGATCGTCGTCACGCTGCCGGCCGACACCGAAGCGAACGCTGCGGTACGCGACCGGTTGCTGCGAGCCGCGACCCCCGCGCTAACTACGGCGGAAGCGCAGCAGTTTTTGCTGCGAGGCGGCGCACCGAGTCGTCGATCGCGTAGGTCTCCAGATCGTTGAGCGCGATCCAGCGGACGTCGTGCGACTCTTCGTTACGCACGAGGGGTTCGCGCGGGTCGGCTTCGAGCGCGAAGCGTAGATCGTAGTGATCGTGCCCCTCCTCCGCGCCGCGGGCCGGAATGCGGTGCACGTCGATGTCGTAGATGTCCTCGGCAATGAGACGCAGCGTTCGTAAGCCGGATTCTTCGCGGGCTTCGCGCAGTGCGGCGCGCCGAACGTCCGGGTCGCCGTCGACGTGACCCCCGAGCTGCAACCACCGTTCGAGCTTGCGATGATGCAGCAGCACGGCCTGCGCGCGACCGGGATCGACGATCCAAGCCGACGCCGTCACGTGTCCGGCCGGCAGCGCACGATCGAACGCCCGCAGACCGTGCGCTTCGAGAAATGCAACGAGCCGCTCTTGCATGGCCCGTTCGCGCTCGTCATACGGCCGATAGACACGCACGTCGTCCAGGAGTTCGCTCGCGGGGCTGAACATGAACCTCGGATGTCACCGATCGTGAGCGGAGCCCTCTTAACGATCGCGTCCGCCATCGCGTTCGGTGCCACCGCGCCGCTGATCGGGCAGTTCGGCGTACACGCCGGCCCCTGGATCGTTGCGGCCCTGCTCTACCTCGGCGCCGCGATCGCGACGCTGCCGACGATCCACCGGCCGAATCGCGACCGTCCGATCGCCGGGCCCGAGCTTCGGCGCATCGCGTTGACCGGCGTGCTCGGTGCGATGCTCGCCCCGGCGGCCTTGGCGTGGGGCATCGCGCACACCGGCGCGCTGAGTGCGTCACTCGTGCTCGCGCTCGAATCGGTCTTCACCGTCGCGATCGCGGCATCGATCTTCCACGAATACGTCGGCGGGCGCGTCATGCTCGCGGCAGCGCTCATCGCCGGCGGTGCAATGCTCCTGGTCGCGGCGAACGGCGGCACCGGCGTCGGCGCTCTGGGAATCGCCGCGGTCGCTGTCGCGACACTCTTGTGGGCGGTCGACAACGCGATCACGGGCACGATCGCCGGCGCCGACCCGGGTTCCGTCATCGTGCTGAAAAGCGCGACCGGGATCGCCGGCTCGCTCGCCGTCGCGCTACTCACCCGCGAACCGCTGCCCGCGCCGCTCGCGGCGGTGGCGCTGCTGACAACGGGCGCGATCGGTTTCGGCGCGAGCTTGCGCTGGTATCTGCTGGCCCAACGCTCTTTCGGCGTCGCGCGCACCGCATCGCTGTTCGCCATCGCGCCATTCGCCGGTTCTGCCATCGCCTATGCGCTCGGCGAGCGGGTTGCCGCGGGTCTGCCCTTCGCGCTGGCGTCGGTCCTCATCGCGGCCGGAGTCGCCCTGCACCTCAGCGAGCGTCACGAACATCCCCACCGGCACGCCGCGTTGAGTCACGAGCACGCGCACACACACGACGACGCTCATCACGATCACGTCCACGACGCGCTGCCGGTGGGCCCGCACAGCCACGGTCATCGGCACGTTACGCTCGTCCACGCGCATCCACACGCACCCGACGTGCACCACATCCACGACCATGAGGCCGGCGACCACGAACATCCCTGACGGGCAGGCCTTCCGCACCCAAAAGCCGTCATAGAACCGGAATGTCCCAGCCCGCTACTGCTTCGATCCCGCGCGCTCGCGTGGCCGATATCGCCACCTACGTACCGGAAGGCCGTCTCACCAACGCCGATCTCGCGAAGATGGTCGAGACGAGCGATGAGTGGATCGTGCAGCGCACCGGCATTCGCGAACGTAGCATCGCGGCCGGCGACCAATTCGCCAGCGATCTGTGTCTGGAAGCCGTGCGCCGGTTGCGCGAACGCGTCGGATCGTTCGACCGCGTCGACGCGGTGATCGCTGCGACTTCGACGGCCGACTACGTCTTCCCGAGTCTGGCGGCGCAGATTCAGTTCGGCGCGGGCTTAAAACATGCCGGCGCGTTCGACGTCGGCGCGGCGTGCGCGGGGTTCCCGTACGCACTCAACGTCGCGAGCGCGCTCGTCTCATCGGGACAGGCGCGCGAAGTGCTCGTCGTCGGCGGCGAGGTCATGACCAAAGCGCTCGATTACACCGACCGCTCGACCTGCATCCTCTTCGGCGACGGTGCCGGCGCGGCGCTGGTTGCAGCGGCTGACGAGCGTTCGTACATCGAGCGCAGCACCTATGGGTGCGACGGCGAGGGCGGCAAGTATCTCTATCGCACGAGCATCCGTCACGATATTGCCGGACGCGAAGACGACACGGGATTATTGCGCCAGTCCGGTTCCGACGTCTACAAGTGGGCCGTCCGGCGCATCTCGGAATCCATCCTCGAGATGTTGGCCGCTGCAAACCTGACCGCCGGCGACATCGATTGGTTCATCCCGCATAGCGCCAACCTGCGCATCGTCGAAGCCCTTTGCACGCGCACGGGCATCGCCCGCGAGCGCACGCTCACCAGCATCGAGACCTACGGCAACACCTCGACGGCGTCGATTCCACTGGCACTCATGCCCGCGCTCGATGACGGACGCGTGAAGCGCGGCGACCGCATCCTCATGTACGGCTTCGGCGGCGGACTCGTGCACGCGGGCACGCTGCTGCGCTGGTAGCAGCAAGCAGCCCGCGCTGCAATTACACCGCGGGCTGCTCGGAATTGGGGTAGCGGAAGAGCTACTCCGTGCGCTTGACCGAGTTGTTCTGGCGCATTAACAGGATGCGGTCGGCATGACGCTGGCCGAGAAACTTCTGATCGTAGTAGACCTTCACGTACTGGCCCGCGTGGATCGCGCGCATCTGGTATGTGGTCTTTCCGTCGCCGGAGAAGACTTGATCGAATTTCGGCACGATGAGGAAGCTGAGCTGCTTGCCCGTTCCATCGGTGATCTTGATACTATTGTCCGATACGTGGTTCACGATGCCCGAGACGTTCGCCGAGCCGACGGTCGCGGCGCTCGCCGGCGCAACTAGAAAACTTCCAAGAAACATAGCCAGCATCAATAATGACAGTTTTTTCATACAGACGACTTTCCGCGCGTTTTGCGCCCCCGAGATAGTAGACAAGCAGCCCTGTACCCAAACCGGTGCAATCCTGAACCTGTCGCCACGGGCGGCTTGCTTGTATTCCTCGGGGCGCAGGTCCGACGCCGAGTGGGAGAAGGCTGGGCGCACGAGCGACCGAAGGCGCCGCACATGAGACGCACGCAGATCCGGATCGCCGCGTTCATTGTTGCGCTCAGTTGCTGCGCCGGCGTTCCGGTGCGCAGCGCGGAACCGTATACCCTCAACGCCATCCTCTCGCTGACCGGCTCGGGGGCGTTCCTCGGGGGGGATCAAGCGGCCGGCTTTCATCTCGCCGAAAGCGCCGTAAACGCGAGCGGCGGCATCGCTGGGACGCCGATTCACTTCGCCATCGCGGACGACCAATCGAGCCCGCAAGTCGCAGCGCAGTTGACGGCCGATCTCGTCGCGCGCAAGGTGCCGGTCATTCTGGGCACGTCGCTCGTCGCGCCGTGCCGCGTGATCGCGGCGCTCGTCGAGCAAAACGGGCCGTTCAACTACTGCCTCTCCAACGGTTTCCAACCGAAGCGCGGCAGCTACGTTTTCTCGAGCAGCTTTTCCACGATCGATTCCCTGGCCGCAATGGTCCGGTATTTTAAAGCGCGCGGTTGGACGCGCCTGGCCTACATCGTCTCCACCGATGCTACGGGGCAAGACGCCGAAGCGAACATCAACACGGCCGTGGCGGCTCCGACCAGTTCCGGCGTGCAGATCGTCGCCCGCGAGCACTTCAACCCAACCGACATCAGTGTCGGCGCGCAGATGGCGCGCATCAAAGCCGTCGATCCGCAGGTCGTCGTCGCCTGGGCCACCGGTACGCCGCTCGGCACGTTGCTGCGCGGCTTGCAGAACGCCGGCCTGCAGGTCCCCGTCGGCACCAGCGCGGGCAACATGGTCTATTCCGAGATGAAGCAGTTCGACGCGCTCCTTCCGACGGAGATGTACTTCTCCACGACCGCGACGATCGCCGCAGGCGCCCGCTTCGATCCGCGCATCAGCTCCCAGCTCAATGCGTTCAGGAGCGCCCTCGCGGCCGCCGGCATTCAAGCGCAACAAGGTCACGTGTTCGCCTGGGACTCCGCGTTCATCACGATCGCCGCTCTCAAGAAACTCGGTCTCGGTGCGACGGCGGCACAAATCCACGCGTATTTGGAGCAGCAGCACGCACTGCCCGGAGCCGGCGGGATGTATGATTTCGCCGACCACCCGCAGCGCGGGCTCGACTTGAGTAGCGTCTACGTCGTCCGCTGGGACAAAGCCCGGGGGACGTGGATCTCCGTAAGCGATGCCGGCGGCGCTCCGTCCGCGCCGCGCTGATGTCGAAGCTTCGCCTGACGATGGCGTGCTACGACTACGACCGCACGCGGCCGCTCGCCGACGGGCGCGTCGCAATCGAAGGCGTCGACCTCAACTACATCACGCTCGGTCCGGAAGAGACGTTCTTCCGCGCGTTGCGCCACGGCGAGTTCGACGTCATGGAACTTTCGTTTTCCTCATATTTGCTCTCCACGTTCGACCGCACCGAACCCTACGTCGCGATCCCCGTCTTTCCGTCGCGAATGTTCCGTCACGGAAACATCTTCATCAACGAGCGCTCGGGAATTCGCGAGCCCGGGGATCTCGTGGGCAAGCGCGTCGGGACGCCCGAATACCAGATGACGGCGACGCTGTGGCTGCGCGGAATTCTCGCCGACGAGTACGGGGTTCCGGTCTCGAGCGTCACGTACGTCACCGGCGGCGTCGAAGATCCGGGGCGGCCGGAGAAGTTACCGCTCGATCTCCCGCCCGAAATCCGGATCGAGGCGATCGCTCCGGACAAGACCCTCTCCGCGATGCTTGCGAACGGCGAGATCGACGCGTTGCAAGCCGCACGGGTGCCGTCCTCGTACGCTCGCGGTCTGCCCGGCGTGCGCCGTCTGTGGGAAGACTATGTCGCCGTTGAGCGCGAGTACTTTCGCCGCACGGCGATCTTCCCGATCATGCACGTCATCGCCATGCGCCGGAAGATTTACGAGGAGAACCGTTGGATCGCCATGTCCCTCTACAAGGCGTTCGTCCAGGCCAAGGAGTTGGCATATGCCGATTTGCGCCGCGTCGGCGTCCTCGCGACGATGCTGCCATGGGTCATCGCGGAACGCGATGCCACGCTCGCTCTGATGGGCGCGGACTATTGGCCCTACGGCCTCGAGGCCAACGAGAAGACGCTCGACGCGTTCACTCGCTACTCGTTCGAGCAGGGCATCTCCAAACGCCGCGTCGCTCCGCGCGAACTCTTTGCCCCCGAAGTATTGGAGTCGTATAAGTCGTGAACGTCCTGCAACGCGTGACCCCCTCGATGCTCGCGCTTCTGTTCTTCTCCTCCGCCGGCGGCCTGGGCGCACAGCCGGCAGCGCCGGCACTGCTCCAGATCGCGACGCCCGGCGGCGACGGCAACGCGCTCGCCTGGTATGCGCAAGATACCGGGGTTTTCCGCAAATACGGACTGGACTCACGTATCGAGGCGATCCGGCGCGGCAGCGGTGCGGCGATTGCCGCAGCGGTTACCGGCGGCTCGGCCGACATCGGAGAAGGCGACATCGTGTCCATCGCTGCGGCACGCGAGCACGGTATTTTGCTCACGATGCTGGCGCCGTCGTTTCTGTATCGCAGTGCGGAACCGATCGCGGCACTGATCGTTGCCAAGACGTCCGCCTTCAAGAGTGCGAAGGATCTCGAGGGCAGCGTGATCGCCGTTCCCTCGCTCGAGGGTCCGGCCAAACTGGCCACGCAAAAGTGGTTGCAGCAGCATGGTGCCGACATCGCCACGATCAAGTTCGTCGAACTCTCGCCGGCGAACATGGCCGCATCGGTCGCGCAAGGCACCGTCGCTGCTGCAAGCTTGAACGAACCGTACTTAGCGCCGGCGCTCGATCGCACGCGCGAGTTGGGCTATCCGTACGATGCCTTCGGCAAAACGGTCCAAGTGTCGGTCTGGTTTGCACGCGACGATTGGGTCAAGTCGCATGCCGATCTGGCTGCGCGGTTCGTGCGGGCGATGCGTGAAACGGCCGCCTGGGCGAACGACCCGAAGAACCGCCCGCAATCGGCTGCAATCTTGCAGCGGTACGACAGCTTTCCGACCGAACAGATCGGCCGCATGCGCCGCGCAGCGTACGGGGAGCGGTTCGATCCGGCGGTGATGCAGCCGCTGCTCGATGCCGCCGTACAACAAAAGTCCCTTCCCATTCCGATCGACGCGAAGGACTTAATCAGCTCCTCCGCAGCGGTGAAATAACATCGATACCGAGAAATTTCGCCTGCGCACGTTCGTCGAGACGCTGCGCCGCATCGGCGAGCTCGAACAGATCGACGAACCCGTCACCTTGGCCGAACTGAGCTTGCGCATCGAAGCGTCGACGACCGCCAAGCTGTTCACGTGCGTTGGTCCGCAGAAGTATCAGATGGCCGCCGGCATCGCGGCCGGCCGCAAGCGGCTCGCCGCGGCGTTCGGCGTCCCCGAACGCGAGACGGCGCACGAGTACATGCGCCGGCTTAACACGCCGCAACCCGTCGTGGAGATCGCCTCGAGCGATGCGCCGGTGCACGCGGTCGCCATCACGGGCGACGACATCGACCTCAACCAACTGCCGTTCCACCTCCAGCACGAGTTCGACGGCGGCGTGTATATCTCGACGGGTATCGACTTCAGCATCGATCCGGCGACCGGACGCCGTAACATCGGTTGCCGTCGCTTGATGCTGCGCAGCCGGAATACGATGCAGGCGAACCTCACCGCCGAGTCCGATCTCAAGCGCGCATACAGCGCGAGCGTGAAGCGCGGGGAACGCTATCCGGTAACGTTCGTCATCGGCTCGAGCCCGCTGGATTATCTCGCCGCAACCCAGCGGCAGCCGGTCGATGAATTCGATCTGCTCGCGGCGATTCGCGGCGAGGCGACGGCGATGGTCCGCGGCATCACGAACGGCATCCCCGTTCCGGCCGATGCGGAACTCACCATCGAAGGCTACTTCGATGAGTTGGGTTATCGTGAGATCGAGGGACCGTACGGCGAGTTCTACGGCTTTTATGGTGCGCCGCACATCGATCCGGTCTTTCACGTTACCGCGATCACGCACCGTCGCGACGTCTTGCACCACACGCTGCAGCACAGCGGCAAGCTGCTCGCGCGTGCCGACGGCTCGAACCTCGCTTCACTGAGTACCGAAGTCGCCGTGTGGCGCGCACTGCGCGCGTCGCGCAACGAACCCGTCGCCGTGCATGCCGCGCCGGCTTCCAACGGGCGCCCGCACGTGCGCGTGGCGTTGAAGGACCCGCGGCCCGGACAAGCGCGGGCCGTGATCTCCGCGCTGTTTGCGCTGCCGGTCGTCAAGCAAGTCGTCGTAGTCGACGATGACGTCGACGTGTGCAACGACGATGAGATCCTGTGGGCGATGAACGCGCGCTTCCGCGCCGATCGCGATTTGGTCGTCACGCCCGGTCTGCCGGCGAATTACGCCGATCCGATGGCCGAAGACCGAACGATTGCCAAGATCGGCTTCGACTGCACGAAGCCCGCACCGGCCGATCGTCCGATCGACGAAGTGCGCGCGTTCTCCGTCCCGCTCGCGCCCGAGCGCACGTTTGCCACGGTGCGCGAGGCGTTGGCGTCCGGACCGCGCTTCTTCGCGGAACTCTTGGTCGCGCTCGGCAGCCCCGACGGCCGCGAGATCGCGATGGAACTGGACGTCTTACGCCAAGCCGGCGTGCTCGAACGCAAACCGGACGGCGCGTGGTTTCTGAACGGCTAAGCGGTACGCCATCATGCCATCTTTACCGCCGCCGTCTTCAGCCCGTCAAGAACCGTGAGCGCGCGCTCGAACGAGAGTTCGGCGACCGCTGCGTCGTAGGCCGGACGGTCCTTCGCCGTGTAGCCGTGCGCGACGCCGGGATACACATAGCTTTCCGCGCGCGGGTTGGGCGCGAGCGCCGCCTGCACCGCTTCGACGACGCTCATCGGAACCGACTCGTCGGCGCCGCCGAAGTGAAAGCTCGTGGGGCACGTGACTGCGGCGGCCGCTTCGAGTTCCAAACCCATCTTCGAAGGGTGAAACCCCACCACCGCGTCGGCGCCTAAGGAGGCACCCGCCAAGAGCGTATAGCGTCCGCCGAAACAGTAGCCGGCCACCGACCATTTCCCGTTGCTTTCAGGTAGCGCGAGGATGTAA
>Ga0182015_10000177_pt1 | contig 90327 bp, 71 predicted proteins | sample 712P3MmetaG_FD_120478 | JGI IMG/M metagenome (GOLD analysis project Ga0182015, IMG submission 120478) | Permafrost microbial communities from Stordalen Mire, Sweden - 712P3M metaG | ecosystem: Environmental > Terrestrial > Soil > Wetlands > Permafrost | place: Sweden: Stordalen | collected...
CGGCTAGCCGCGATCTCATTGGGTTACAAACAGCCGAAAACTCGCCCTAGAGTTGGTACAAAAAAGCCGGTCCGATCAAACAGCCGAAAACTCGCCTTAGAGTTGGTACAAAAAAGCCGGTCCAATCACAGGCAGACATGCAGGAATTTGTGAATGCCAAAAGGTCGGAACTGCGAAACGGACTTACTCGCCGACAACGCACATTCGTTCTTGAGAAATTGGCCGGACTCAATGACAAAGATGCCGCTCTCTCAGCCGGTTATTCCTTGAGCGTTGCGGAAAACACCAAGCAACGAATCTGGAAGCCGCGAGCGCGCGGCGCGCCGAGTGGGAGCGACTGCGATGCGAACTTGCTGCCGGACTGCTTCGCTAGAGCGGATTACTACGTTTAACTGTTTGAGTTTAGAATGGCGATATGCAGAACGAACTATGTGGAAAATGCGGTGCCGAAATCGATCCAAATCGCAGGGTTGATTTCACGCTTAAAGACGGAACCAGGGTTTGTGATGCTTGCTTCGTCAAAGAAACTCTGCGACCGGGGTCCAGGACGGACTGGTCCAACTGAAAGTCACCGTGCCAATTGAGAGTCTCCGCGTAATTCTACCGAGACACCGTGACCGGAGCACGTCTTAAATGTTTCGTCGAAGCTGGGGCTTCGCGCCAAAAGAATCTTTCTAGTACAGTTCCGCGCTGGCCAAAATACCACTTGAACTTTGGCCACCGACCATTAGCACGATGCCACTATTCAGCAGCGTTTCCGTATGATTGAAGCGCGCGGCGGACATGCTTCCGGTGACCGCGAAGGCGCCTGCGGCGGAATTGTACAGTTCCGCGCTGGCCAGGGGGCCGCTGGAGCCATAGCCGCCAACAATCAGCACCATTCCATTGTTGAGCAGCGCCGCCGTGTGGGCGTACCGCGCGGTGGACATGGTTCCGGTGACCCCGAAGGCAGCCATAACAGGATTGTACAGTTCCGCGCTGGCCAAGTAAGCGGAGTTTACACCACCCGCAATCAGCACCACTCCGTCGGCCAGCAGCGTCGCCGTCTGCTGGGAACGCGCGGTGGACATGGTTCCGGTGACCGTGAAAGTCCCGGTTGCAGGATTGTACAGCTCGGCGCTGGCTAGGGCACCGCAGCAACCACCTGCCATTAGCACCATTCCGTTGTTCAGCAGCGTGGCCGTCTGATAGGCACGAGCAGTATTCAGGCTGCTAGTCTCGGCAAAAGTCCCAGTAGCAGGATTGTAAAGCTCTGCACTCGCCAAGAGGGTGCCGCTGGAGCCGTAGCCGCCCGCAATCAACACCATTCCATCGTTCAACAGCGTTGCCGAGTGATAATATCGCACCGCAATCATGCTTCCGGTGGCCGCGAAGGCACCTGTGGCGGGATTGTACAGTTCCGCACTGGCCAGACGGCCGCTGGAGCCAACGCCTCCGGTTATCAGCACCATACCGTTGTTCAGCTGCGTTGCCGTGTGAGAGACGCGCGCGGTTGTCAAACTGCCGGTGTACGTAAAGATTCCCGTCGCGGGATTATAGATCTCCGCGGTAGCTAAGTAACCGGCGTAGGTGCCGCCTGCAATTAACACCGTTCCATTATTAAGCAGGGTCGCTGTGTGATTTTCTCGGGCATCGTTTAGGCTACCAGTCAAAACAAAGCCTGTTGGACGCGCGTCCAGCGTCGCCGATCCGCTAACAGTTCCGTCGGTTGCGGTGATGGTCACAGGGGTTAACACCGAAGGCGATCCCACAACCACGGCTGTGCCCGGGTTGGTGACATCGTTGCTGATGGTTGCAGTCGCGGTATCCGACGAACTCCAGGTCACCGAGGCGAGCTGCTCGGTGCTGTAGTCGCTGAAGGTGCCCGTGGCGATAAACTGCTGCGTTGTCCCTGGGGATAGCGAGGACGTCGCAGGCGCGACGGCGATCGACACGAGGTTCGGCGGAGTCAGCGTGGCCGCTTCATAGAGCTCGGCGCTGGCTAAAACGCCGGGGTGGAAGCCGCCTGCAATCAGCACCATGCCGTTATTCAGCAGGGTGCCGGTGTGATATTCGCGGGTGGTGTTCAAGCTGCCGGTGAACGTGAAGGTGCCCGCGGTTTGATCGTACAGCTCCGCACTGCCTAAGAGCGTGAAATCGCTTGGGTTATTGCCGCCCGCAATCAGCACCATGCCGTTATTCAACAAAGTCGAAGTATGATAGTAACGCGCGGTGTTCAGGCTGCCGGTGAGTGTGAAAGTTCCGGTCGCAGAGTCGTACAGCTCAGCACCGGCTATAGCAGCGCTGGAGCCCGCGCCACCCGCAATTAACACCGTTCCGTTATTCAGTAGCGTCGCTGTGTGCAGAGAGCGCGCAATGTTTAGGCTGCCCGTGGAATTGAACGTTCCAGTCGCAGGATTGTACAGCTCGGCACTGGCGAGGGAACCGCTGTCGTAGCCTCCCGCAATCAGAACCATGCCGTTGTTCAACAAAGCCGCCGTGTGATAGTAGCGCGCTGTGTTAAGACTGCCGGTGGAAGTGAAGGTCCCGGTTGTGGGATTGTACAGCTCGGCACTGGCGAGGGCACCGCTATCGTCGCCTCCCGCAATCAGAACCATGCCGTTGTTCAACAAAGTCGCCGTGGCCAGTTGGCGTGGAGTGTTGAGGCTTCCAGTGGGGGTGAAGGTCCCGGTTGTGGGATTGTACAGCTCGGCACTGGCGAGGGCACCGCTGTCGTAGCCTCCCGCAATCAGAACCATGCCGTTGTTCAACAAAGTCGCCGTGTGATACAGCCGCGCGGTATTTAGGCTTCCAGTGGCGATGAAGGTCCCGGTCGCTGGATTGTACAGCTCCGCACTGGCTAATTGACCGCCGGACCCCTCACCACCTGCGATCAGCACCATTCCGTTGTTCAGCAGCGTGGCCGTCTGATAGGCACGAGCAGTATTCAGGCTGCCGGTCGGAGCGAAGCCAGATACCGTCAAAATAGTCGAGCCTTGAATCGCGCTCGAGGACGCCTCAATCGTCGTCGGTCCTGGCCCGACAGGGCTCGCGAGTCCGGTCGTGCTAATTGTTGCCACACCGAGAGTCGAAGAACTCCACGTTGCTGTGCTCGTCAGATTTTGTGTACTCCCATCGGTATACGTCCCGGTCGCCGTGAACTGTTGCGTGCTCCCCACAGCAATCGAAGGATTCGTCGGAGTCACCGCAATGGAAACCAGCACTGGCGCCGTAATGGTTAGTGTGGTCGTGCCCATAATGCCGCTCATGGTCGCGCCGATGGTCGAACTGCCCGTCATCACAGCGGTCGCTAAACCTCCGGGAGCTATCGTCGCTACACTTGCCGGCATTGAACTCCACGCCACTGCGCTCGTCAGATTCTGAGTGGTTCCGTCGCTATACATCCCCGCGGCGGTAAATTGCTGCATGTTGCCTGCAGCGATCGACGGATTCATCGGCGTTACTGAAATTGAAGCGAGAACAGCCGAAGTCACCGTAAGCGTGGTCATGCCGCTGACCGACCCCAGTGTGGCCGTGATCGTCGCGGCACCTGTGATAACGCCTGAGGCCAAGCCCCCCGAGTTGATCGTTGCCACCGGCGACGATGAGTTCCACGTCACTAAAGAGGTCAAGTCCTGCGTGCTATTGTCGCTGTACGTGCCGGTGGCATGGAATTGCACAGTCAGTCCTGCCGCGACGGTCCCGTTGGCGGGACTGACAGCAATGGACACCAACGCCGGAGCGCCAACTGTCACTGCGGCCGAACCACACACGACGCCTGCACAAGCGCTGAGATTTGCCATGCCCTGCGCGATGCCGTAAGCGTTGCCCAGATTAGTGGAATCGTTTGAGATCGTCGCAACGGCGCTGTTCGAGGAACTCCACGTAACCGATGCGACTTGCTCAGTGCTGTTGTCACTGAAGGTTCCAGTGGCAACGAATTGCAGCGAAGTATCCAGAGGAATCGTGGTGCTCGCAGGCGCGACCGCAATGGAAACGAGATTCGCAGGCGTCAATGTGGCTGGCTCATACAATTCCGCGCTGGCGAGTGGAACGGCAAAAGGCGGATTACCACTGCCAAAGTTTCCGCCGCTTAGGCCACCGGCAACGAGCACTTCTCCCGTGGTTAGGAAAACGGCGCTTTGGAATACGCGCCCGCTAGTCAGGCTGCCCGTAAGGGAGAATGTTCCCAATGCTGGATCAAAAACTTCAGCGCTCGTTAAGATACAACACTGAGTATCTTGAGAGCCGCCCGCGACCAACACGGTACCGTTACTGACAAGTGTTGCTGTGTGCCAGAGACGAGGTGTACTCATTCCACCTGTACTATTGAATGTCCCCGCTGAAGGGTCGTATAACTCTGCGCTTGCTGAGGGAGTCGCGTTGGAATCGACGCCGCCCGCGACGAGCACCCCTCCATTATTCAGCAGTGTAGCGGAGTGAAAAGCATGGCCACTGGTCATATTTCCTGTGGCTGTAAAGGTTCCAGTCAAGGGATTGTAGATTTCTGCGCTGTTCAGCCCAAGGATGGCAGTATTGATGCCCCCTACAATCAATACCGTTCCATTGTTCAGCAGTGTCGCCGAGTGATAAGCGCGAGCGGTATTCAGGCTGCCTGCGGATGTGAACGTGCCGGTCGTGGGATTGTACAGCTCTGCGCTGGCTACAACACTGCCGTTGCCGCTCATGCCCCCGGCAACGAGAACTGTGCCGTTGGCCAGGAGCGTGGCTGTGTGATTAGATCGCGCCGCGTTCAGGCTGCCAGTCGGAACGAAAGTTGCCGTTAGAGGATTATATAGCTCCGCACTCGCCAAGGGGTTGCCGTTCGAGTCGTAACCTCCCGCAATGAGAACCACTCCGTTGCTCAGAAGCGTTGCCGTTTGTTCTGAGCGCGCGGTGTTCAGGCTGCCGGTAGGCGCAAACGAGGCCGTTGCGGGATTGTACAACTCAGCGCTGGCCAGAGGACCGGAACCGACGCCGGAAAAACTACTATTGGCAAACCCACCGACGACGAGGACGTCCGCGTTGTTCAATTGCGTTGCTGTGTGATAGAAGCGCGCCGTGTTCATGCTGCCTGTGGGAACGAAGTTTGCGGTTACTGTCAGCGTCGTCGAACCATTGATTCCGTTAAAGGATGCCTGGACGGTGGTCTGGCCGGGGCCTGCCGTACTCGCCAAGCCGGCCGCGCTTATGGTCGCAACATTCATTGCTGAGGAACTCCAAGTCGCGGTGCTGGTCAGATTCTGTGTACTGTTGTCGGTGTAAGTTCCGGTCGCGGTGAACTGCTCATTGCTTCCCAGCAAAACTGAAGGGTTCGCCGGAGTGACCGCAATCGACACCAGCACCGCCGGCGAAACCGTCAACGTGGTCGAGCCGGTAACACTTCCTAGCATCGCGCTGACGGTTGAACTGCCCGTTGTCACACCTGTGGCCAGACCTCCCATCGTGATCGTCGCCACACCCGAAGTTAATGAGCTCCATGTGACAAAAGGCGTCAAATTTTCCATGGTGCCCTTCGTGTAGTGGCCGGTAGCCGTAAATTGTTGAGTAGTCCCGGCAACAACCGAGGGATTTGCGGGCGTCACTGTAATGGAAGTCAATCCTGTGTCATTGCCCGTACCGCTAAGAGCGACGAGGATTGGGCTCCCGAGACCAACATTGTCAATTGTGAGCGTTCCTTGTCGCGCACCGATTGCCGTCGGCGCAAATGTCACCCCGATGGTGCATTTACCTCCAGCACTGACGCCCGAAGCGCAGCCATTGCTGGACACTGCGAAATCTCCACTGGCGGAGACCGACGATACCGCTAATGCGGTGCTCAGATGATTTGTGAGAGTTACGGTTTTGGCGGCGCTCGTTGTGCCAACGAGCAGGCTGGCGAAGGTCAGAGTAGTCGGGGCAACAGTGGCCGGAGCCAAACCGGTTCCCGTCAGAGTGATCGCCGGTGGATTTGAGGAAGCGTTGTCGGTAACGATCAGCGACGCTGTGCGGCTTCCTGCGGCCGAAGGCGAGAACGAGACGGTGATCGTGCAACTCTTACTGGCGCCCAATGTTTCCGGGCTGCTGGGGCAGGTCCCGCCCGCCGTGGAAAAATCCGCCGCATTAGCGCCGGAACTCCCGATGCTCGTGATCGTAAGGGGTGCCGTCGCCTGTACATTTTTGAGGGTTAGCGTCTTCGTGGCGCTTGTTGCTCCCTCATACTCATTTCCAAAGGCTAGACTGGTAGGCAGTAGCGTTACCGGAACTACACCAGCGCCACTTAGAGTGACCGGCGCTGGGTTGGAGGAAGCGTTGTCGGTAACTATGAGCGACGCCGGTCTGCTGCCAGCAACCGTAGGTGTAAATGTAATAGTAATAGTGCAGCTCTGGCCGGCGCCCACGGTGTCAGGACCGATCATGCAACTCCCGCCCAAAGCGTAATCGCTCGAAGCAGACCCTGTAATCACAATGCTGTTGATCGAGAGGGATATATTCTGGACGTTCTTAAGCGTCAAAGTCTTCGCCGCGCTCGACAATCCTACGGCTTCGTTTCCAAACGCAAGGCTCGCGGGCAGCAGAGTTACAGGAGCCACACCAGTGCCTGTAAGAGCGATCGACTGGGGGCTTGTAGAAGCGGTGTCGGTAACGGTTAGTGTGGCAGTGCGGCTTTCCAGAGCCGACGGCGTAAACGTGACGGTGATAGTGCAGCTCTTCCCAGCGCCTAGGGTGTTTGGGCTGAGCGCACAGGTTCCCCCCACCCAGGCATAATCCGCTGCATTACTCCCAGAGATCGCAACGCTGCTGATCGTCAGTGGCACGGTCTGGGTATTCTTAAACGTTGCGGTTTTCGCAGTGCTCGCGACTGCGACTGCCTGATTGCCAAAGGCTAGTGTGGCCGGAGTCAATGTAGTCTGGGCAAATGTGGACGAACAGAAAAGAAGAAGACTGACCAACAGAGAGAAGCCCGCCAAGTATAGCCGCGTTCCATGACTCGCGGTTGGACTGGAATCGTGCGAGTAAGAAGAACGCGGGAAAAAACCGGTTAGGTTCATCTGTACGATCTCCTCTTTCAATTGCGACTCGGTGCCCGATTGCTGTTCTTCACGCAAACAGCATTGGCCAAATTTAGGATACAGTCACCGCTGATGAACTTTGAGATAACGATAAGTAGGTTCATTCAAGCCAGTGGGACCAGTGTGTTTCGGAAGCTACAAAATCCGTTAGTGCTTGTCAATGCTCGGACAGGTGAGATCAATAGGCCTTCTACCAGAAAACACTACTGGGTAGGAAACTAAGACTGAAGCAAGTTGACTTCCACTCAACCATTGATCTTGAAGTTACCTATTAGATAGCAAGTTAAGTGAGTTCTGAAGACAACTGCGTCGAGCGAGCCAACAATTTGAACCAAACAGGAAGTTAATTTGATCAAAACGACGATCGCAGCTACTTAACTGCCTCAGAGCAGGCGTCCAGACAGGAATTCGTAGAGGCCAAGAGGTCGGAACTGCGAAACGGACTTACTCGCCGACAACGCACATTCATCTTGGAGAAGCTGGTCGGACTCAATGACAAAGACGCCGCTCTCTCAGCTGGGTATGCGTTGAGTGTCGCGGAAAACACGAAGCAGAGAATCTGGAAGCCGCGAGTGCGTGCCGAATGGGAACGTCTGCGACGCGAGGTTGCCCCCAGGCTGCTGCGCTAGGAAAGCGTCCGCCTAGGCGGCTCTTGGCACAGGGCCCGACAGACTTACTGGCTCTATCTTCTTTTCCTCGACAAGTGGCCGTGCAATCCCGTCGATCACTACACGCACGAACGGGTCAGGCGTGGAGGCCAGAATGGCATCCAGAAGTTCAGTCAGTTTGATCGGAATGGTTAGGTTGAATGAGCGCTGCTGACAGAAGTGGCGTGCGCCCTTGATTGTGAATCCGACGTATTTCCTGCTATTGCTGTTTGGATAATTGTCCTCTAGTACCGTCAGAAGATCGTTCACTCGGATTTCAGTGACACTCGTATCCGCCGTTATCACACGGATGCAATCGAGCGCCCTGTCAAATACCGCACAGGGCCGAAATTCACCGGTCTCGCCGACAAACGTTGCCCTAACAAGAGCACCAAGTTCTTCTGGTGTATTCATTGTCATCGACTCCATATTAATTGATTGTAGCGCTCATTCCAGTTAATGGGTGCCTGCCGCAATTCAGAATCCTCTTCCACCCAGTTCCAATGCTCAATGGTTCCGGCAATGCCGTGTTCGTCTGGGGGTTCAAGTTCGATCACCAAGACCACGAATACACGCGCGGGTGGTGGGCTCATCGGAATCGGTGTGCCATTGTACGGCCGACGTTCTGGTCACCGTGCATGTCTTCGTCCCGCATCAGAGGACGCTCCAGTCCTCGAAACACATGCTTGGCGTCTCGCAAACCGTCTTGGATGATGCCGTAATACTGAGCAACAACTGTGCTCAGTTTTACTTTCAATACTGCGGCTGTAAAGCTTTCGTGTTTTACCCCCAGTTTGACCGAACTTTCTGGACTAACTGGGGATGGTGCAACCACAACATCAAAATATGGGCCGACCTTTGTCGGTTGCCGCACAGACTTCCATATATAGGGATTTTAAGCATTTTGGCAAGGAAATTCACGTGTTGACGTGATTATAACAGTGGCGGCGCAACGAGCGTTGGGCTGAGACCATAATCACCCGGCTCTCTTCGTCGTTGAACAGCTTTCGTAGAAGCTAGATCGCGAGGTCTTTCTGCGGAAGATGGCTAATGGGATCGGCTGCGATGCGAGCTTGTCGCAACACGCTTCGCTAGGAAGGGGACCAACAGTTGCGGAATATCAACCTCAGATGCCAGAGGAAAACGCTCGAAGACAAAGTGAATGTCAGCCCTGATGATGAGAATCACGCAAACGTGCAGGGTTAACCAATGTGGTGTATTGTGTCGCCTCGCTCCTGTTCAGGTGAAGGAAACAATACCTCCGCGCCCAATGTCAGCTTTGCGAATATGCGGCGCGAGGACACAACTGGAATCCGTTCCGCAGGATTTAGGGAATAAACTGATCATTGAGAAAGAGCGAACGCGATAGTGGAACAGGCAACCCATAATAAAATCGTCTCGTTTATCTGGGGCATCGCCGACGATGTCCTGCGCGACTCGATATCCCCGTGCAAGTTGTCCCTAATAACCTTCAAATGTCACCACCTTGCCTGTGCGTCCATAGGGCCCCCTAGCGGATGTGTCGGGTGAACCCCGATGCAGAACTGTACTTAACAGTATACGTGCGATTGCCGTTGCCCTCAACCCCCGAGGAATGCCCGTTAGCCGAAGGGTTGTTGGTTTTGAACAGTTCACTGGCAGCCATCCTGGTGTCAGTTTTGGTGTCAGTTGGTTCTGCTGTCCGGTGCAGCCCGGTGCGCCCTCCACCGATACTGCCTGTCTTGGAAGTCCAACGGACATCGGCACTTTGCGCGTTCCTGCTATTTCGTGCCTGTCGGTGCAGTGATACCAAAACTAGATTCAGGAGCTAGTTCCCGCAAGGGAGTGGAGGTTCGAGTCCTCTCTTGGGCACCAATATTATGGGTCGCATGTATCTGAAATTAGGCCGTTTCTCATTCTGGGCGGTATAGCCGGAATTTCTGCACCTAGACGAGCAAGTGTTCGATGCGGATGGGGAGATCGCGTACGCGGACGCCTGTAGCGTGATAGACAGCTGAAGTAAGCGCGGAGGCAACACCGGTTAGACCAATTTCGCCTATTCCGCGGGCGCCGTATTCATTTAATACCGTGTCCGGGTAATCCAGGAATATGCAGTCCATCTCGGGAATGTCTGCATTTACCGGGACAATATAGTCCGCGAAATTGTTATTGATGGGGCGGCCGTTGCGAGTGTCGTACACCGTAGCTTCAAACAGGCCCATGCCGATTCCCATCACTACGCCGCCTAGCATCTGGTTTCGAGCCGTCTTTGCGTTAATCATCCGGCCGCCATCTATCACGGTCAGCCAACGCGTTACACGCAGGCGAGCGATGCCTGGATCGAATGAAATTTCGCAGAAGTGCGCTCCGAAAGAATGCGTAGATAACTTCTTCGCGTTCGGATCAGCGTCCGTCCTTGCGTGGCCGTCTAGACCAACGAGGTTGCGTAGAGCGAGGATGTTCTCGAAGGGAACGCCCGTGTCGGGCGATTTATCCTGCGCATGGATGCGTCCCTCGGTCATTTTCAACGTTTTGGCATCAGCGTTTTGAAACGGAGAACCCGGTGTGCGCGCGGCCACTTGAATCACAGCGTCAACAGCTTTCTGCGTGGCCTCAACGATGGCCGGGAGCACGGTGGAAGTCGCGGACGAGCCGCCAGAGATTGGGCCGGGAGGCAAAGCGCTGTCACCGAGGACTACCTGAATTTTGTCCAGCGGCAAACCGGTTTTGTCGGATACAACTTGAGCAAAGATAGTGTATGTGCCGGTCCCGATATCCTGCGTGGCACAGGACGCGCGAGCAGTGCCGTCTGCCAGGAGTCTCACGCGAACCTCGGCCGCGTGACGCGACGCCGGCCAATTGCATGTGGCCATTCCCCAACCAAGAATTAAATCGCCGTTGCGCATCGAGCCAACTTTCGGATCGCGCTTGGACCAGCCAAAACGCTCCGCTCCGGTTTGGTAAGCTTCTCGAAGGTGTTTGCTTGACCATGGGAGGTTAGAAGCCTCGTCGGTTTCCGCATAATTTTTCAGACGGAGTTCGAGGGGATCCATATTGAGCTTAATCGCCAGTTCATCCATGGCAGATTCAATAGCGAAGAGTGCCGGAGTTCTTCCGGGGCCGCGCATTGGTGTGGGCGTCCCGACGTTCAGGTGAGCCAAATGTTGTATCGCAGTGTTATTGGGGCAGCTATAGAGCAGCGACGACACCTGCGTGCAGTCTTCCACGTAATCATCCACCAAGGATGTGTGCTGAAGGATATCATTTTGGAATGACACGAGCTTGCCGTCTTGCGTCGCGCCCAGACGCATGCGTTGTTGAATGGCGGGACGGTGACCTACGGTAGTGAACATCAAAGTTCGCGGCACAGAGACTTTTACGGGGCGTCCGACTTTGCGCGCCGCTACCGCCGCCAGCAGTGAATGCGGCCAGGGAAAGAGTTTGCCGCCGAATCCCGACCCAATGAATTTCGAGATCACTTCAATATTTTCCAATGGAATGCCGAGCATCTCCGACATCACGTTGTGATGATTCACCACCCCTTGCGAAGATTCGTATAGCGTGACTTTGTCTTTATTCCATACGGCAATCGTGGCGTGCATTTCCATGGGATTGTGCGTTTCGGTGGGCGTGGTGTAAGTTTCGTCGAGCTGTACGGGCGCTTGCGGAAAAGCTGAATCCGCATCGCTCGGGAATATTTGGTAGCCAGTGTGGTGTTCGAAGGTGTCGCTTGATTCAGCAAAACTAGTGGGGTCTTCTGGTCGTAAGTCACATGAACGTTCGCCGCTGCATCTTGAGCCTGCTGAAAAGTATCAGCAACGACCAGGGCCACGAATTGGCCGTAGTAATAGATATTTTCATCTTCGAACGGAGGGCGACTTTCACCGGGGCGGCTTTGTTCTTCGAAAGCGCCGGCGGGACGATAGAGCTTATCGAAATTGCCATGATGAAAAACGGCGAGGACGCCCGGCATTCTTTCAGCCTTGGCGGAATCGATTCGAGAAATTTTTCCATTGGCAATCGTGCTGGGGACAGCCACGCCGTACGCGAGTTTTTCGATGGGATAATCCGCGGCATATTTAGCGCCGCCCGTAACTTTCAACTTTCCATCTATGCGGGTGATCGGTTTACCAATTACTGAGGCGCTCATCGATTCTCTCCCGGCTAAGCGGACTGCGTGACGTTTTTGAGCGTGCGAGCAAGGCAGCGCTTGGCTAACTCAACCTTGAAGGCGTTATCGCCCCTTGGTTTCGCGCCTTTTAGCGCGGCTTCCGCGGCAGCTCGAAAATTGTTTTCGTTGGCTTCGCGGCCTTCCAGCGCTTGCTCTGCCTCCATGGATCTCCATGGCTTGGTCCCCACGCCACCTAAAGCGATACGAACGCGCTCTATGCGATTGCCGCTTAAGGAAACGACTACGGCGGCAGAAGACAGCGCAAATTCGTACGAGGCGCGGTCTCGAAGCTTCAAATAGTGAGAACGCGTGCCATTCGGCAGCGAAGGCAATGTCACGTAAGTGATCAAATCCCCCGGCGCCAACACGTTTTCGCGGTTAGGCGTAGAACCCGGCAGCAGGTAAAAATCGTTCAACGGAACTGTGCGTTCTCCATCGGGGCCCTGTACATGCACAACCGCTTCGAGCGCCATCATGGCCACGGCCATATCCGAGGGATGGGTTGCGATGCAATGTTCGCTAGTTCCTAGGATGGCGTGAATTCTGTTGAAGCCATCGATGGCGGGGCATCCGGAGCCGGGCTCGCGCTTGTTGCAGGGATAGGCGGTATCGCGAAAATAGTAACAACGCGTGCGCTGGAGCAAATTGCCGCCGGTTGTGGCCATGTTTCGAAGTTGCGGCGAAGCTCCGGAGAGAAGCGCTTCGGAAAGAACTGTGAAACGTTGTTGAACCGTTTCATCGTGCGCTAAATCGCTATTGCGGACCATCGCGCCAATTTTCAATACGCCATCGGGAGTGGATTCGATCTGGGTGAGAGGCAGGGAATTGATGTCCACAACCTTTTTCGGTGTTTCGACATTCAACTTCATCAAATCGATCAGCGTGGTCCCGCCGGCCACAAATTTTGTTTCCGTTTGCGAGCGCACTGCTTCGAGCGCGGAATTTACCGTCTTGGCTTGGTTGAATTGAAAGGCTTCCATCGAGTTCCCTCGGTTACAAAATATCGGACGTGAAATGAACTTATTACGCGCTGCGTCGGGCGCTTTGAACCGCGGCAACAATGTTGTCGTAAGCACCGCACCGGCAGATATTTCCGCTCATACATTCGCGGACGGCAGCGTCGTCCCGGCCGCAAGGTTCTTTGAGCAGCGCCGCGGCGGACATGATCTGGCCGGATGTGCAATAGCCGCACTGAAACCCGTCGTGCTCCAGGAAAGCGGCTTGGACGGGATGCAATTCTCCATCTTGGGCTAAGCCTTCAATGGTGGTGATTTTGTCTCCCTGGTGCATGATGGCAAATGTGAGGCAAGAATTTACGCGGCGTCCGTTTATGTGGACCGTGCATGCGCCGCACTGGCCGTGGTCGCAACCTTTCTTTGTGCCGGGAAGTTGTAGGTTTTCGCGCAGCGCATCGAGAAGAGTAACGCGAGGCTCCAAGGCAATATGGTGCTCTTTCCCATTGATGTTGAGCGCCATGGGGACCGCGCCCGGAACTTCCGCGCCTGGGATAGCTTCGGTGGTTGGCTCAGGCTCTTGTACCGGAGCGGAATGGAGCAACGGAACGGTTGTGACGGCCAAGCCCGCCGTGCCAAGCTGTGTTAAGAAAGAGCGCCTGGTAAAGCGGCCTGAGGTTTCCGATTGCTTAGGCTGCTCTTCTTCGCCAATCTCGATTATTGATTTATCTTTTTTTGCCATGGTTGCGCCTTACAAGGGTTGGGGTTGAAAACTGACTTCTACATTCGACTTGATACGTTAGGGGTCGGCCAACGCGCATGATACCCCCTAAAAGAAGATAAGCGATACAGGAAATACCGTAGCATGAGCGGGGAATTCCCGTTAGTCGGGAGGCGGCGATTCTAGCGCCGCAGCATTTTGTCCACACGTTCGGTGAGACTTTTTGCATCGAAGGGGGCGCGCACTTTCACATCGTTGTCGAAGTAAACGTAGACGTCGCGGGCGGGAAGCTTTACGCCACGTTCCTTGACCACGCGCTCGGCGTCATCAGGTTCGTTCCCGCGCGCCCAAGAGCAAACGCGGGTGGTCCATTGTTCGAGCGCCTCATTGTTGTAACCGCTAGCATACAGAATTTCCGAGCCGTGCAAACGGCAATACATGAAATCGGAAGTCACGTCCATCAGCCTGGGCCATTCCACCGTATCAGCGCACACAAGTGCCACATTATATTCACGCAGCATTGCAATAAATTCCGGGGTCGCGAACGTAGAATGACGAATCTCGATCGCATGCTGCAAGGGGCGCACTGCATCCGGCTTCATCGCAGCTCGCCCTTTCAACCATTTGTCATGCTTCTTCGCAAGAGCAGCGGCGGATTCGGTATCGTGAGGCAGGAGTTTCAGGAATTCTTCGAGTCTTACCGCATCGTACTTAAAATTAGGAGGCAACTGCCACAGAATCGGGCCGAGCTTCGGTCCGAGGCGGAAAATACCAGAAGCCAGGAAATTCGCCAGCGGTGTTTTGGCGTCTCGCAAACGGCGTATGTGAGTTATGAAACGCGGCGCCTTTACGGAAAAAACAAAATCGTCAGGCGTTTCGCCGGCCCAAGCCTCGAAATACTCCGGGCGTTGTAGGGAATAGAACGTGCCGTTAATTTCAATCGATCGAAAAATACTGGAGGCATAAGCGAGTTCTTTTTTTTGCGACAATTTTTCGGGATAGAAAACGCCGCGCCATGGGATATATCTCCAGCCTGAAATTCCGATGCGCACCTTCCCTGCAACAGGAGCCGCGTCTGCTGGTTTCTTGGCCATTTGGTCGCGTTTGCGTTGAGAGTCGCTGGTCCGGTCTTACATCGCAATCGAGTCGGTAAATTGCGCGGCGGAATCATCCGTTCCGAGCGGCACTCCATCGCGGAATGTGACAGTTTTTCCGGAGACAGCCGAAACACGGTCGCCTGGTAAAAGAATGCCGACCAGATTCAAGGGATCGGCCGCGGAAATCGTGACAGTTTCGCCGCCAGGATCAATCTTGCGCATGGCGCGCAGGGATTCGACGGCCATTGGCAGAGCAAATTGTTCTCCCATAAATCCACTGACGAAACGGCCTCCGCGCACTTCTCCGCGATCTTCGAGACGACGAAACGCGATGAGCAGTTCCCGCCAGCGCGGAACGATCGTCTCTCGCGCGATCACCTCGCGGAAGACGATTCCGTACCGCTTCAGCAACATCCAGCAGGTGGCATCAGCGATCCGGGCGCGATCGGGAGTTTCGTGCGCGTAAAGCAGGGACCATCGTCCAACACTGTGGCGCGGACGCGAGTTGTGGCCACGTCCTTGACCGGAGCGCCGCTTGGGGTCGATCAACGCGCGAATATTGTCGAAGCCGTCCGCGGTAATCATCCCCGCGGTAACCAGCTCCCACAAAGCGGTTTCCATTTCCGATTTCAATTTGCCCGTGCCGCGCACGAGATCGGCGAAGAAAGAAGCGCCTCGCTGGCGCAAATAGTTGAGTGCATCGCGAGCATTCTGGCTAAGACCGCGCGGATCTTGCGTATCGCCATCCGCATGCTGCGAGATCATCCAGTCCGAATCTTCACGCACGAAAAATGCGATGGGCGCCACGCTGGTGGGAATCACACGACGGCCAATACTGTTTTGATCTTCGTAAGTTGCGGGATGCGGCGAAAGCCGGCCCCAGCCAACCGCTCCAGTGAGGCACAGGCGATCGAGCGCTTGCGGATCGTAATCCGCGATTCGCCTGCCGAGAATGTGGCGCTCCCACGCATTCGCAGGCGCTTCGTAGCCCTGCAATTGTTGCAGCACTTCCAAAGTGCCGCGCTCGCCGAGCACTTGGCTGCTGGGCGCCACATGTTGCCAGCGCAGTAGCCAACGCATGAATTGAGGCGCGGTAGCAGGCTGAATTTGGCTGCGCAAGGTTCCCAGCGTCATGCGATGGATGCGCGCAAGCAGGCGGCGTTCGCACCATTCTGTTTGCTGGCTTGAGCCGTCCGTGAAGTGGCCGCGCAATATGGCCCCACTCGCTTCCAAACGCAGGAACATTTTGTCCACATCGCTGACGGCAAGTCCCAGAAAGTCGCTTAGCTTTGCGGCTGAAACCGGCCCGAGGTGCCCCATCCATCCAGTAATGCACGCAAACAGTGCGTCTTCTCGCGACGCCACAGGCGTTCCGAATTCAGGCAGCGCTGAATCAAAGGTTGCTCCCGGAAATGCGGCAGAAAAAGTTGCTGCTTTCTCCGCGGCGACCCCATAAGCCTGTTCGCCAACGGTCGCTCTTGCCGCTCTACGGGCCTGGCTCAACTGCGCAAAATATTCCGCCCACTGTTCGACGGAATTAGCCGCACGTTGCTGCAGTTCCAGCGTCCCGCCCGCTGCAGCTAGCTCCAACGAGTTCGCATTTGAATTTTGAGGCAGCGGAAACGCGATCAATGTCTGCAGCACATCATGGAGTTCGTCGGCATCTCGAACATCCGGCCAGGCTTCTTCACGAACCTGCGAAATCGCGGCTGGATCCAGGCGTCCGATTTCAGAAAGTACCGCTTCAGGCAGCATGCGGCGCATCTCCACAGCGCGAGCGCGACGCTCTTCGAGCGGCGCATCGTCAAGATATGCATATGGATTTGCATTTAGAATTTCGTGCGAAAACTGCGAAGGAACCGGCGTCTCGACTGCAATGCAGCGAATGCTCCCGGAAGCGATGCGGTCCAAAACATTCTTCAGGCCTTCGATATCCATAGCCTCCGTCAGCGCGTCTTTCATGGTCTCGCGAGCCAGCGGATGATCCGGAATCTTGATTTCTCCTTCGATATTTTCCTGGCATGCGAGGGCTTCCGGAAACACCGCCGCGAGCAAATCTTCAGAACGCATCCGCTGAATTTGCGGCGGGACTTTTTTCCCGCCCATAAATCGTAGAAGCGCAAGAGCGCGTCCCGCCACCCAGCGCCAGCGGGTATTGAAAATCGGCGATGCCAACACCGCTTGTTCCAGCAAATGTTCCACGCTGGCGGACTGGAGAAAGTTAAAAACATCGGCCAGAGGAAAGCTGTGCTGGTCGCTAAGCGAAATATTCAGGCCGTTGTCGGTTGCGGCTGCTTGCAGTTCGAAATTGAACGAGCGGCAGAATCGTTTCCGCAGCGCCAGCCCCCAAGCTTTGTTGATGCGGCCTCCGAAGGGCGCGTGAATGATGAGTTGCATTCCGCCGCCTTCATCGAAAAATCGCTCCGCGATTACGGTGTCTTGCGTGGGAACGGCGCGCAATACGGCGCGGCCGGTCACGATATATTCCACAGCTTGCTCGGCGCCGGCCTGATCGAGGCCGCATTCCTGCTTTAGCCAATCCACCGCGGCCGCAGCTTGGGGCAGCGTGCCGCGCACGTAGCCCGGTGAAACGCCCTCGGTGAGCGAACTGATTTTCTCGCGTACTGCGGCAATCTCTTGGGAGAGTTCCATCGTGCGCGACGGAGCTTCACCAAGCCAGAAAGGAATGCTGGGAGCGGCTCCCTTGGCGTCTTCCACGGAAACGGAGCCGGATTGGACGCGGCGAATGCGCCACGAAGTGTTCCCGAGTAGGATAATATCGCCGCGCAAACTTTCGACCGCGAAATCCTCATCCACCGTGCCCACGACCATGTGTTCCGGCTCGGCAATCACGGTGTACAGCGAATTATCTGGAATTGCGCCGCCGCTGGTGATGGCCGCAAGCCGGGCGCCGCGGCGTCCGTGCAAACGATTGTTGACTTGATCGCGATGCAGATATGCGCCGTAACGGCCGCGTCGGGCAGCGATTCCGCTCGAAAGCATCTCGATGATCTCGTCGAAATCCTTTCGGGCAAGATTGCGGTAGGGGTAGGCTCGTCGAACGAGCGCGAACAGATCGTCTTCCAGCCAATCCTCTGCTGCGCAAGCGGCCACGATTTGCTGGGCGAGAATGTCAAGCGGACATTCCGGAATCATGATGCGATCCAGCTCCAACCGATTGATCGCGCGAACCAACGCGGCGCATTCGATCAATTCATCGCGCGTGGTGGCAAACAATCGCCCCTTGGGCACAGCGCCGCGCCAATGGCCTGCGCGTCCGATGCGCTGCAACGCGACCGCGATCGAGCGAGGCGAACCAATCTGACAGACAAGATCAACTGTTCCAATATCGATGCCTAGTTCAAGCGAGGCAGTGGCGACTAACGCGCGTATTTCTCCGGACTTTAATTTTCCTTCCACGGAGAGCCGCCGAGCGCGCGACAGGCTGCCATGATGCGACGCGACTGCATCTTGTCCAAGTATTGCCGCAAGATGATGTCCCACGCGCTCCGCGAGCCGGCGGGTGTTAACAAAAATCAGCGTCGAGCGATTCGCCAGAACCAAATCAGCGATGCGTTTGTAAATTTCTTCCCACATTTCGTTCGAGGCAACCGGCCCAAGCTCGCTGGCCGGCACTTCGACAGCCAAATCGAGATGGCGACGCTGCGAGATTTGGACAATTGCAGGATCACTTCCGTCATTCCCCGCTAGGAAATTTGCGATCAACTCGATCGGTTTTTGCGTGGCGGAAAGGCCGATGCGTGTGGAGCGATTTCCGGTGAGAGCGTCGAGGCGTTCGAGCGAAAGGGAAAGATGCGAACCGCGCTTGTCGTCCGCAATGGCGTGGATTTCGTCCACGATCACGGTTTTTACCGTACGCAGAATTTCTCGGCTCTTCGCGGCCGTGAGCAGAATATAAAGAGATTCCGGAGTCGTCACCAGGATATGCGGCGGCCGTTTCTGCATCGCGCGGCGTTCGTGCATCAGCGTGTCGCCGGTTCTTACCGCCGTGCGAATTTCCGGCATCAAAAAGCCACGTTGCTGCGCAAGTTGCAGAATTTCACCGAGCGGGGTATCCAGGTTTTTCTGGATGTCATTGCCCAGCGCCTTCAGCGGCGAGACGTACAAAACTTCCGTCTTATCTTCCAATTCGCCCGCCAGCGCTTTGCGCACCAGCCGGTCAATGCAAGCCAAGAATGCCGCCAGTGTTTTTCCCGAACCAGTGGGAGCGCAAATCAGCGTGGTTTTATCGCCGAGAATATGCGGCCAACCTTGCTCCTGCGGTTCAGTGGGCGTGCCGAACTTGTTGACGAACCACTCCTGAACCAATGGGTGCGCCCATTCGAGGCCGGTCGGAGGTGAAACAGTGCAAGCGATCTGACTCACGATATACCTGGAAAAACAGAAGGGTCGTTAAACTGAGTACGTATATATTGTGCCCGAAAAGCTGCTCGTATGCAAAATTGCTGAAAGACTCTATTTTCAACTGTCGCTGCCTCCCGCTTATTTTAAGACTAGTGAACCTGCGTGATCTTTTTCAAATCCGCGATGAATTTTTTTATTTCGTCCTCGCGCGTGGCTTCATCGGGCGCGCGCAATATCGAGGAAGGATGCACTGTAGCCATCACGTGCGAAGCAAGATTGGACTTTACGAACTCGCCGCGATGTTGCGTGACGCGAAAATCGCGGCCCAATAAGGTCTGCGCTGCAGTCGCTCCCAAACAAACAATTATTTTCGGACGCAGCGCTGCGATTTCAGCGTCAAGCCACGGCCGGCATGCTGCAATTTCCGCCGCATTCGGTTTTTTGTGAATGCGGCGCTTTCCGCGCGGCTCCCATTTAAAATGTTTTACGGCATTCGTCACATAAACTTTTTTTCGATCGATCCCAGCTTCCTCCAGAGCGGCATCCAATAACTTTCCCGCTGGGCCGACAAACGGTTTGCCTTCGAGGTCTTCTTGATTGCCGGGTTGCTCGCCTACCAGCATGATTTTCGCAGTTGGCATTCCTTCGCCAAATACCGTCTGCGTGCCGAGCTTCCACAGATCGCAAGCCTTGCAGGTTTTGGAAGCTTCGCGTAACTCGTCCAAAGATGCATGCAAGGGGAACAAAGTTTTTTCGGAATTACCTGAAACCCGTTTTGCCATGTTTCTTAGATGCAAGATGGATTCTCGCCGGCACATAGTTGCGAACTTCACTGCATGTCAGCCGTTGACAATGCAAGGGAATTCGTAGAGAATTTCGATTAGGCGAAGAAAAAGCGAAGATAATAACCTTCTCTTTCTCCTTCCCGGGCCCGTTATGGCTGTAAATCTCGCTACTTTGCGCTCCAACGTCGAACTTGCTCTGGCTGGGCGTGTCGCCGCTCCATTTGCGTATCGCGATCGCCATGCAGTTGAAACCGTTTCCACCGGCATCGCGGAAATCGATTCATTGGCGGGAGGTTTGCCGCGCGGAGCGCTAACTGAAATTTTCGGCCCAGCTTGTTCCGGCCGGACAACTCTTTTGCTCTCCGCTTTGGCTGCAAGGACCGCTCACGCAGAAGCTTGCGCGCTGATCGATGGATGCGACGCCTTCGACCCCCACTCCGCGGAAGCCGCCGGTGTAGAACTAAAACAATTGCTGTGGGTGCGCTGCCGCAATATTGAACAAACTCTGCGCGCTACAGATTTGCTTTTGCAAGGCGGCGGATTCGGTTTCATCGCGCTCGATCTGGGTGACATGCGCGCGGACATGCTACGTCACGTTCCACTGGAATCCTGGTTTCGTTTTCGGCGCGCAGTGGAGGATACGCCCACCGTCCTCATGGTTTTGGAGCCGGAGTCCAATGCCAAAACGTGCGCCTCGCTGGTCCTGCGCATGGAAGTGGAGCCGGCGCGATGGTCCACCACGCTGGAAACTCATCCCCCGGATTTTTTCAGGTATCCGCCTTCCTGGTTGTTGGAAGGCTTCGGCATTCGCGCGGAATTGCTTCGTTCCCGCATGCAGCCGATTGCTGCAAACAGTTTTCAAAAACCATTCGCTTCAGCGGGCCGCTCACAACTCTTCGAAACAAACGTACTGCGAAGTTGTCTCAAGGTTGAGCGAAGTGTCGCTCGAATGGAACCAGCGCCGAGTGAAAGCAAGAATTGCAGAGGAACTTATTGCTGCTGCTAAAACCGAAATTTTATGGCATTCGCTTCCATCCACGTTCCCAATTTTCCGGTGCAAGCGGTGGTGCGCGCGGAGCCCAGCTTACGCAATCAGGCCGTCGCGCTTGTGGAGGGAACTCCTCCCATCTGGAACGTAGTCGCGGCCAACGAATCAGCTTTGCTGGCTGGCATCGAATTAGGCATGTCGAAATCGCAAGCAGCGCAATTTCATGCCGTGGAAATTCGCAATCGCTCTCGCGCGCAGGAAAAATCAGCTCATGCAGCTTTGCTCGATCTGGGAGCCTCTGTTTCTCCGCGCATGGAAGACACTGCGTCGGACACGATTATTCTGGATATTTCAGGTCTCGCTTCCTTATTTGGAAACGATGAAAATATCTCCGCGCAATTAGTCCAGCGTGCATCCGCTCTGGATTTGCTCGTGCACGTTGCCGTTTCTTCCAATCCGGAAGTTTCCCTTCACGCCGCGCGAGGTTTTTCCGGTATTACTGTGATTCCTCCAGGTGAAGATGCGAAATGCCTGGGAAAGCTGTCCGTACGCGCGCTTTTACCGTCCGCTGAAATTCTGGAAACTCTGGAGCGTTGGGGTGTGCGCGACTGCGCCGCTTTGGCCGCGCTTCCCGTGCTGCAATTGTCGGAGCGGCTAGGGCAGAAAGGAGTTCGCCTTCACGAATTGGCGCGCGGCGCATGTTTACGTTCGCTTGTACTGGCACAGCCAGGAGTGCGCTTTGAAGAAGAAATGGCGCTCGACTTCGCCGTTGCCGAACTCGAGCCGCTTTCGTTCCTGCTGGGCCGCTTGCTCGATCAATTATGCGCGCGGCTGGAAGCGCGTGCACTGGCGGCCTGTGCGATTCGCACGCATTTTGATTTAGAGAATTCCTTCGAAAAAGATTTCCAAGTCCTCAGCGAGAATTCTCCTCCCAAGCTAGCTCCGAAGACTTACGACAAAATTCTGAGTCTACCCGTGCCAACACGGAATTCGAAAATGCTTCTGAAACTGCTGCGCCTGCAATTGCAGGCGGACCCTCCCCATGCAGCTATTCTAAAAATTATTCTCTCTGCCGAGCCGGCTCGTCCGCGCGCGGCGCAAGGCGGGTTATTTCTTCCCAGCTCACCGGATCCGGACAAATTAGAGCTAACCATCGGACGATTGGCGAATCTGGTGGGCCATACGAACGTTGGCTCGCCCGAATTAATCGACACACATCGTCCGGGCGATTTTCGAATGTCCCGTTTCGCACCGGTGAGCGACGAATCGAAAATCCCGCAAAAGAATGCAACTGCTGTCGCCCATAGCTCTACAGAAACTCCACTAACTGCATTCCGCGTTTTCAGGCCGGAAATACAAGTAAATGTTGAAATGCAGCAAAACTATCCCACGCGTATTTATTTTCGCGGCATGCGTGGAAATATCATTGCAGCTTCCGGGCCGTGGCGGACTTCCGGAGATTGGTGGCGGGAAGACACCTGGCAGCAGGATGAATGGGACGTGGAGATCCGCTTTGATTCCGTGAGCGGCCAAAGCCAGAAAATCTCCAGCCCGCGCACGCAGAACGGAATTTATCGCATCTATTACGACTCGCTTCGCGCCGCCTGGTTCGTTCGCGGCCGCTACGACTGATGTACACAGAACTTCACGCTCGCTCCGCTTTTAGTTTTCTCGAAGGCGCCTCTTTGCCTGAAGAACTGGCGGCGGTGTGCGCGGAATATGGAATGCAGTCGATGGCGTTACTCGATCGAGATGGAGTGTACGGCGCTCCTCGTTTTTATCTGGCCGCGGAGAAAAGCCAAATTCGAGCGCACATTGGCGCCGAAGTCACTTCCGCCGCCGGCTGGCGTTATCCCTTGCTCGTGGAATCGCGCGAAGGCTATCAAAATCTTTGTCGCTTGATCACAAAAATGAAATTGCGCGCGCCGAAAGGCAAAGGAGATGTTTCAGGCGCGGAAATAGCCCAATTCGCGCGTGGTCTTGTATGCCTCACCGGAGGCGAAGAAGGTCCTCTGGCCCATGCTTTGGCAAACGGCGGAATTGAAAGCGGAATGAAATGCGTTCAGCAGCTATGCGAACTATTCGGCAAACAGAATATTTATGTCGAACTACAGCGGCATTTTCTGCGCGAAGAAGAAGCGCGAAATCATGCCGCCATCGAAATAGCGGAGAAACTGGGTCTTCCGCTGCTGGCGACAAATGGCGTGCGCCATGCCGTTCCAGAGCGTCGCGAAGTGTTGGACGTCTTCACCTGCATTCGGCATCACCGCACTCTCTCTACCGCGGGCCGCCTGCTGGCGCGCAACTCCGAATTGCATCTGAAAACGCCTGCGCAAATGGCGCAGCTATTTTCAGATCTCCCCGAAGCAATTGCGAATACGGAAGTTCTTTCCGCGCGCTTGCAATTTACCTTGAAAGATCTAGGTTATCGGTTTCCGAAATATCCGGTTCCCGACGGCAAACCGGAAATCCATTTTTTGCGTCAACGAGCGCACGAAGGCATGATCTGGCGCTATGGATTAAATAATGAACGAGCGCAAGCGCAAATCGGTCGCGAGCTCGACCTGATCGAAAAACTGGAACTGGCAGGCTACTTCCTGATCGTGTGGGACATCATCCGTCTTTGCCGCGAACAAAATATTCTGGTGCAGGGGCGCGGCTCCGCTGCGAATAGCGCAGTTTGTTACGCGCTGGGCATCACAGCCGTTGATCCCGTAAGAATGGATCTTCTCTTCGAGCGTTTTCTTTCCGAAGAGCGCGGAGAATGGCCCGACATCGACCTCGATCTTCCCAGCGGAGACCAGCGCGAACGAGCGATTCAATATGTATATGAACGTTATGGAAAACTGGGTGCAGCCATGACCGCCAACGTGATCACTTATCGTGGCCGCTCTGCCGCGCGTGAGATTGGCAAAGCGCTATCTTTTAATCCTGAAACTTTGAGCCGTTTAACCAGCCTGGTAAGCGCGTGGGAATACAAAGACGCAAATGACACTCTCGCGCGGCAATTTCGCGACGCTGGATTCGACATGCAGCATCCGCAAATCCGCAAATTCTTCGAGCTTTGCCTGCAGTTTCAAGATTTGCCGCGTCATCTGGGCCAGCATTCCGGAGGCCTGGTGGTGTGCCAGGATCAATTGGATTCGATCGTTCCCCTGGAACCGGCCACCATGCCCGGCCGCGTCGTGGTGCAGTGGGACAAAGATGATTGTGCCGACATGAAAATTGTGAAAGTGGACCTTCTGGGCTTGGGGATGATGGCTGTCCTGGAAGATTGCCTGCAAATCATCCGGAAAGATTACGGCGAAGAAATAGATTTAGGAAAGTTGCCCGCAAACGATCCGGTATTTTACGACACGCTGCAAAAAGCGGACACCATCGGGATGTTCCAGGTGGAAAGTCACGCGCAGATGGCTTGTTTGCCCCGTCTGCGGCCCGAATGTTTTTACGACATCGTCGTGCAGGTAGCCATTATCCGGCCCGGACCGATCGTCGGAAAAATGGTCAATCCTTTCTTGAAGCGCCGCCAGGGCCGCGAAGCGGTCGATTATCTTCACCACTCGCTCAAACCGGTTCTTGAACGCACTCTGGGCGTGCCTTTATTTCAAGAACAACTGTTACGCATGGCCATGATCGCCGCCGGATTCAGCGGAGGCGAAGCAGAGGAATTGCGTCGCGCATTCGGTTTCAAACGCTCCGAACGAAGAATGAAGGAAATAGAGAAAAAACTTCGTTCTGGAATGGAAAGGAATGAAATCTCATCCGAGGCGCAAGAAAAGATCATTTTGGCCATCACTTCTTTTGCTTTATATGGATTTCCTGAGTCCCACGCCGCAAGTTTCGCGCTGCTTGCTTATGCCAGCGCTTTTTTGAAATGCCGTTACCTGGCTGCTTTCACAGCAGCCATTTTGAATAACCAGCCCATGGGATTTTATCAGCCCGACACGCTGGTACGCGATGCGCAGCGCCACGGCCTGAAAGTGAAACCTATTGATGTGACCTGCTCGGATTGGCTCTGCCGGCTTGAAAGAAACGGAAAGGATTTCTGCGTACGCCTGGGAATGCGTTTTGTGAGAGGTTTGCGGAGTGACGTGGCTTTGAAAATTGTGAGCGAGCGCGCCGTTCGCCCATTTTCTTCCATCGACGATTTAAAACTTCGCATCCCCATGATTCAGAAAACGGAACTTGCAACCCTGGCGGAAATCGGCGCCCTGAATTTTATTGGCGCAAAGAAAGTCCATCGGCGTGATGCCTTGTGGCAAATCGAACGCGCCTCCAGGCGCCCAGGCCCGTTGCTCGAAAATGTGGAAGAAAAGGAAATGGAAATAAAAGGCAAAACGGTAGAGCTGGAAGCGGTTCCGGCTTCTTCCGCAACACCCTCCCCTCTGGCCGCTATGACCGGGGAAGAAAGATTGGTTGCAGATTTTCGCGGCACAGGCTTGACCGTGGGACTTCACCCCATGGGCCACCATCGCGCTGAAATGAAGAGAAGGGGCGTGCGGTCAGCCATGGAGCTTCTAAATCTTCCGAACGGCATGCACGTTCGAATTGCCGGAGGAGTGATCACGCGCCAGCGTCCTGGAACAGCAAAAGGTTTTGTGTTTATTAGTCTGGAAGATGAAACAGGAATCTCAAATGCAATCGTCACGCCGCAATTATTTGAGAGACATCATATAGTGATCGTTCATCAGCAATTTTTAATGATTGAAGGAGAACTGCAAAACCAGGATGGAGTAATTTCGGTGAAAGCGGAAAGAATTGAGCCATTGCGGATCACGCGAGCCGAAACCACTTCGCATGATTTTCACTAAGATCGGGCGTAACAATTAGGAAAAAAGCTAGTTTACTCGGGGTTCATCCGTGCCCAGAACCGTTTTGATGGTATCCAGCAGATTTTTCATGGGCGCCGACTTCACCGCATGCGCCTGAACGCCAATCCGGGCGATCTCATCCTTCATTTGCTGCGACTCATGCATGGTAAAAATAACGATCTTGGCGCTCGGATTCGCCGTGCGAATCAGCCGGGCGGCATCCAACCCTCCCATCACCGGCATACTGATGTCCAGGATAATCAGGTCAGGTTTCAGTTCCGTGGCTTTTGCAACAGCCTCTTTACCGTTTACTACATCGGCGCAAACTTCCCAACCGGCTGCTGACAGAGCCGCGCGCAAACCTCGCCGCACTGCTTCATGGTCATCAGCAATCAAAATTCTCATTGGTTTCTTCCGACCGGACAGGCGAGCATCGCTCTCCCCCGTAGAGTCGAGAGCAGTACAGAAAAGGGGAGAAGAACCATCGGTCTTGGGGTCCAAAATAAGTGCCGAACGTGAAACCATATTCTCTCCAACGGACGAAAAAGGAAGATATTTTACCAATGCCTTACCTATTAATGCGAGGGTTCAAAATAGCAGAACAAACGCGTGGAATGCAAAGTAAATCAAGGTATCGCTGTGTTTAGATTCAATACATATTGCAAAACTTGAAAGGTTCAGACTTGGCGTGTCCTTAATTCAACGTATGGAAGTATCGGTGTCTCAGGCCCGTCAGGCTTTCCGTTAAACGATGTGTCCATTCAAAAAGCGCTGAATCCCTGACAATCGCCGGCGCGGGCGTGAGCGGCAGCTCTGCGTTGCTCGAGCCAGAATTCAAGAGCGAAATCCGAGCGCGTACAAAGGCCTGACGGACGCCTTCCGCGATCAAGAGGCAAACCACAATAGTGAATAAAAGCGCGAGGTATCCGACGACAAAGATCAAAAACGCGGCAGCAACTTGTAAAGCCGAGTCATACATGGTGAGAATATTCATTTTCGTCTCCGCTCATCAGCTGCTGCCGCCGTTTATGTCCCACTAAATTCCACTGCTGCGATTACGCGCCGGCCTTCCTGCTTTTGTCAGTGTTTTTCGACTTCCGCGGCGCGTCGTTTTCGTCATCCTGCGCTGTAATACGTCCTGTGGTACGGTCTGGCTCAACTCTGCGGTCGGTCGGCGAAGAGGGGCTCGAACTATCGATAGGCGTGAGTCCCGGCCCGCTGCTGGAATCTTCCGGACGGCGTATGCTCATTGGAGTTGCTCCTTTTAAGGGTTATAAACCTCGAAAGCCATGCTTGAACTGCCAGTATTCAACAAGCGAAAGAGCGCGGGCTATCCGGCAAACACTGTAATTACAAAAACCAACCTTCGTAAGGAAACACCGGAAAGAATTACTGAGGTACCGCCTCGGCGAGGGAAGGCACTTGGCTCATAGCTTCCGAAAAGCTACTGACGATCATATCCGCCTCAACAATTCCCAGGCGCGTCCGCATTACTTCTAGATTTCCCGCAAATCCCCACAAACCGATGGCAATTCTCGATTTCGGAAACCGCGCGCGTAGTTTCTTGTAGAGCCGTCGGGTATTGTAAACACCGTAAGGCGGCAGAGCAGAAACATAAATCACTTCGCATTGTTGTTCAGAGGCTTCATCCATCATGTCTTCCACTGACGCGGGAACGACCACTTGCGCGTTGTATCCTGCTCGATTCGACAAGTGGCCGAGCATCATGCCCATGATTTCATCTCCCTCGTCGCGAGCCGGAATACAAGTAATCGCGCAACCGTTTCCATTCGTTTTCTTCGCATTCGGCACAGCAAGTCTGGAATCCTCTGTCGTCGCCTCCTCAATTTCCTGAGAATCTGTTTCAGTAACTGGTTTAAGCGTGAGCTCCTCGACGATTTCCTTCAATGTTTGAAATACGAATTGCTCGCGGGCGTCACCTAACCCCACTTCTGCTCGATCCTTCTCTATAAAGATCAATACGGGCGTGATAACAGCTTCATACAGTTTTTCGATGGAGCCTTCCTTTAGAAAGGCTTCAATAACTTGACGAGATCCTTCCGCGTCCACGCGTCGCAGCCGTTGATACAGCCGTACCTCCGTTCCAAGGACGCGTTGGTCTCCGAGAAGTACGCTAAGGAATTCCCACTGCGGTATGTAACGGCCGATAACCACGATGCACACGGTTAAGGGCGTCGAAAGCAACAATCCGACCGGACCCCACAAGGCTGCCCAGAAAATCGCTGCCACTAAAATCGCCAGGGACGAAACTCCTGTCTGAGCCGCATACAGCAGCGGTTCGATTACGTACGACGCGAGTATTTCAATCACCACAAATGATCCAAACGCCAGCAGCGGCTTCAACCATCCGTCAAAAACCGCAAGCGATAACAAAATTGGCATCGCGGCGCCCGCCAAAGTTCCCACGTACGGGACGAATCTCAGAAGTGCTGCGAGCACGCCCCACAGAAATGCGTTAGGGACGCCAATGAAATGAAGAGCCGTTCCGAAGAGCGCGCCGTAACCGAGATTCATCACGAATTGAAGGAATAAATAACGTCCCACGCGCTTGGTGGCTTCATCAAACGCCTGCGTGGTCACATGAAATCTGCTAAGCCCGGCCAGAGTGAACAGCCGGTTTCGAAGATCGTCTCTGCGCAGCAGGATAAAAGAGGTAAACACCATTACAATTCCAAGCGTCGCCATCGGGCCCAGGAAGGGCCCCAGCAAAGCGCGAACCGAAGCGATCGGGCTGTTCTGCTGAACAACTTCTACCGGAACAGGGTGGGCGATACTCCCGCCGGGAAGCAAAGAACGCTTGCTCCGCGAATTTTGGTCGGCTCCTTCGTCTGGCGAGGGTGTCTCAATCGTCGACGACAGTTCCTTCCCCAGTTCTTTTACCGTCGCTTCCGCCTTACCGATTCCATTGTCTTTCACTCCGCGAAAGCTTTCGATCTTCCGCGAGATCGTACTTTTGTAATTCGGAATTTGAGTGGCCAGACCAATCGCCTGGTTGAAGACTAGATAACCTAGTCCCCCTAAAAGTCCAGCAACGAGCAGCACAACGACGATTACCGGCCCGGTTCTGCCAAGACGCGCCTTTTCCAGAAGATTAACGAGTGGCGCCAGAAGGAAGGCGAGCAGAACGGCCAGCGCGATAGGAACCAAGACTGACCGGGCAAAATAAAGCGCGGCCACGCATATGACCACCGTCACAAACGGAGGAAAGTTCGACGGATCTCGGGCTGTTCTGCTGGGCATAGAAGTGACTGAAAACTCAAAAGCGGAGTTACATTTTCTCCGCTCGCCATTCCTTCCAATCTTTGGATAGCACTCGCGCCATTTCCTTAGCGGCCACTCTAAGCCAGTTCGCGCGCCGCTTCCGCAGATCTTTTTGAATCAGTTTCACCGACCGTTTCGATCCTAGATGTACGTTCGCTGCTTCCCAGCCCATTTTATTCAGCATGCGGTCTTCATCCCGTTTCTTGGGAAGCGTTTCAATTTCCACGGGAGATGAGTCCGGCGATAGCCTGCTGACGCGCCAGTTCTGCTGCGCCCGCACATACGGATCTTGGCAGCGAACAGAATTTTCCATTATTCGCGGGTAGTAAATTGTGTTTTGGTCTTTTCCCGGGTTTGCCCACACGCAAGCCGACGCGACCAAAGTTTTAGCTTCCAGCGCAATTTTCCCGCCTTCCCAATCGGCGATGGCTACCATGCGCGGATGTCCCAGGCTGCCGGTCCCGGCGGTCCGTTTTAATACGCGATAGGGATGGTTGGGAGCAGGGAACAGTTCCTTCCATATTTTTCTGGGCGTTGGGGGCACGGGATGCCGCAGAGCAGGATTGCTCTCCAACTTCTTCCAGAAAGAAGGCGGATTATCCAACCGGCTCAACGCAACAGGCGCAAACCATGCGTTTTGATCCTCCAACACCACAGGAGTGCCGCCTTCCTTCAGAGAGTCCCTATATCCTTCCAGGATTGCGTCGCACGCATTTTTCGTATTGGTCTGCAGATGACCCAGGGAATAAGCCAAACGCGCGCTGGTAGCCAGGCGAACGAGATCGTTCGTATAGGGCAGATGATACGATTCATCAAAATCATCAATTCCCCAGACCAGCCGGCCGAACTTATCTCGCCAAGTCCCAAAACTATTTACATGCAAATCGCCAATAGCCAACACGGAAGGCGCCGAGGACAGCTCTTTGCAGTGCTTCGGCCACAATTGCGCCCAGCGATAGAATGTTCCGCGAAAAAATCGGAATTCATCTTCTGCCATTAATTCGTGTTTTTGATGGAGGTCTGCTTCGACCACGGGAATTCTAGCCCGAAGCCAGCCTTCGAAGCTCGTGGTAGCCTTGAAAATATTCATTGGAATGAGCGTTTCTATCGACTATTCAGAATCTTGACGGGGCCACGGCAATGCACATCGGTCGGGAAAAGCCATTCAAAGCTCAACTTGCTTTGCGCCGAGTCCGTTTTTCCTGAGCTGAAGTTTCTCGAGTCGCACGCAGAGGAGCTTTCCGGCCTTCCGCGGTTCTTTCCAGGCTTTTCTTTAGCGCCGCCATCATGTCGATTACGGGCGCGCGTTCCGGACGAGGAGTGGTCGCAATCTCGCGGCCTTTCTGTTTCGCCTCGATAAGAGCCTTAAGCCTGGTTTCAAATTCGTCGTGATATTTCTTCAAATTAAAATGCTCTGACAAATTGTCCACTAGCTGATCCGCCAGTTTTATTTCCTGCGGCGAGAGCTTCACGTTTTCGATTTTGCCGTATCCCGGCGCTTCCCGTATTTCTTTCGCAAAGTACATGGTGTGCAGCGCTATTCCATGGTCGTAGGGACGAAGGAACACAGTGTACTCGCGCTGGTGCATGGTGATCTTGGCGATGGCCACACGGTCCTTGTCTTCCATGGTCTTCAACAGTAACGCGTACGCTTTTTGGCCTTCGCCTTCGGGCACCACGAAGTATGACGAATCGAAAAATAGCGGATCGATCTCCGACTCACTCACAAACGCCAGAATTTCCATCGAGCGCGCGGATTCCGGAGCGATCTTCTTGATTTCTTCCGGATCGATCACCACATACTTTCCGTCCTCGTATTCGTAACCTTTCACCACTTCCGAGCGTTCCACGATTCGGTTACACGTGGGGCAAAAAAGAGGTTGGCGCAGCCTGGTTTTGCAAACCTTATGCAACTGGTGCAGTTCCACGCGGGAGCTGCGCGCGGCCGGGTACAATTTGATGGGGATCGAAATCAATCCGAAGGTAATGAAACCTTTCCAAGCGGACGATGCCATAGGCTTTCAGCCCTCCGGTGCAATTTATCCGTATACAGACTTCGCGGCAGGAAGGCCATCGGGCGAAGCCTGTAGCCATCAGTAGAATACGTTGTACTTAAGAATTCAAGTTTTTGCTGGTGAATCCCAGCCTATAATCGCCCCGATGTCGCTCAAGGAAAACAAACGCAAACGGCGCTTCGATTCCACTCCAGAGCCTGCCGGCCGGCGCCCGTCACATCGCGGATCTGATTTTGTCGTTCAAGAACATCACGCGCGCCGCCTGCACTACGATTTCCGCCTGGAAGTAAATGGCGTGATGAAATCCTGGGCCGTGCCCAAAGGCCCGTCTATGAATCCGGGTGATAAGCGCCTCGCAATTCAAACCGAAGACCATCCACTGGAATACGCCAAGTTTCAGGGCGAAATACCGCAGGGTAATTACGGCGCCGGCGATGTGATCATATGGGACCACGGCACCTTCGAAGTGGAAGGAAACCTTCTGGCGCAAGAGCAGCTCGACCGCGGCGAATTGAAGTTCATTTTGCGCGGTAAAAAACTTACCGGAAGTTTTGTGTTGGTCAAAATCCGCAGCCGCGAGCCCGGAAAACAGGAATGGCTGCTGATTAAGCATCGTGATTCATCATCGAGCGATACCTGGAATATCGAGGAGCATGCCGGCTCGGTCCTTCCGGAAACGAAAGGCCCCAAGAAGAAATGGAGTTCCAACCGTCCGGCAAGCAGCCAAAAAACAAAAATTGTTGTGAAGAAAGCCGATTTGGATTTTCCGCCGGCCGCCAAGCGCGCGCCGATGCCGGACTGGATACAACCCGCCCTCGCATCCTTGGCCGATCGGCCGTTTTCCGATCCTGCATGGCTTTTCGAAATTAAATGGGATGGTGCGCGCACTCTCGCGCGCATCCAAAACGGTGAAGTGCGTCTTTGGTCTCGTTCTCGCCGCGAGGTTACCCACGAATATCCGGAAATCTCCGCCATAATCCCAGGTGCCGCGGGAGGGCATGACGTTTGGTTGGATGGCGAGATCGTGACTCTGGATGAAGAAGGTCGCAGCGATTTCCAAACTCTTCAACAACGGTTTTCCATCATCAAGCCGAGCGCCGAACTGATGCGCCAAATCCCGGTCGTCTATTACTGCTTCGACCTCCTCTATTGTGATGGCTATGACTTGCGTCGAGTCCCGCTTCTGGACCGCAAAACCCTGCTGAAACAGGTTCTCCGGCAAGACTCCATCGTTCGCTTCTCTGACCATGAAATCGAGAAGGGCAAAGAGCTGTACGATTTGGCTCTCGAGAGGCAACTCGAAGGTATTTTAGGAAAGAGAATCGACGGTATTTATCCCGAAGGGCGTACTACTTCATGGCTGAAATTCAAAGTAATTCGCGAACTGGATGCAGTCGTCGGCGGATGGACCGAACCTCGCGGAAGCCGCGAGCATTTCGGCGCGCTTTTGTTGGGACTTTATGACGGCAAGAAACTTGAATTTATTTGCGGAGCCGGAAGTGGTTTTTCAGGCGCTCTTCAAGAACGGGTTACAGCCCGGTTGGAGGCTCTGCAGGTCGAGAAATGTCCATTTGGAACCAAGCCGGTTACTCGCGAAAAACCTCATTGGGTGAAGCCCGAGCTCGTCGCACGAGTGAAGTATGGCGGTTGGACCGAAGGGCAGCACCTGCGACAACCTACCTTCCTCGGATTCCAGGAAGATCATGACCCAAAGGACTGCACTTTCGAGAAGGAAACGAAAGAGGTCAAAGCCGGCCGCGCACAGAAAGAACCCAGTTCCAGTGAGCCTCCAAGAACGAGGAAGAGTCCAATTGGCTCTCCCGCCGAAGGCATCACCCTGAAAACAGATAAAGACCTAGCCGACGAACTCGATCGCGGTTCGCATGCGGAAGTCTTCGTCGAAATTGATGGAGTTTCCCTTCGCCTTACCAATCTTAATAAGCTCTATTTTCCGTCCGAGGGTTACACCAAAAGAGATTTGTTGGCATATTATTTTTTTATTTCGCCTTTCCTTCTACCTTTTCTGAAAGACAGACCTCTGGTTCTGCGGCGTTATCCAAACGGAATCAAAGGCCAGGCCTTTTTTCAAAAGCATGCGGGAAAGGACCCGCCGGAATGGATTAAAACTGCCACCATTCAGTCAGAAAGTAAATCGAAGCCCATTCAATATTTTTTGGCCAACGATCGGGCCGGTCTGCTGTATCTCACGAATCTCGGATGCATCGACCACAATCCGTGGTCATCCCGCTTCGATGATCCGGAGCATGCCGACTATATTTTTTTTGATCTGGATCCCACCGAGGGAACTTCTTTCACCACAGTGGTCAAGCTCGCGAAAATGCTAACTACGAAGCTGGAAGAGATTGGCATGAAGGTTTTCTTGAAAACTTCCGGCGCCACCGGACTTCACATTTTCCTTCCCATTGAACGCCTCTACACTTACGATCAGATCCGGCAATTCGTTTCGACTATCGCTTCGCTCGCCATGCAGCAACATCCCGGGATAATTACTTTGGACCGAACCGTCGGTTGCCGCCCCGAAGGCAGCATCTACATCGATGCGCATCAAAATTCCGAAGCGCAGTCGCTGGCCTCGGTCTATTCTGTCCGCGCTTTTCCTCTCGCACCGGTATCGACACCGATTCTAGCCGCCGAGTTGACCCCAAAGCTTCGCCCGCAAACTTGGAATTTATCCTCGATACGCCGTCGCATCGACGAAAAAGGTGATCACTGGTCCAAATTCTGGAAATCCAGACAAAAGCTCGAGTCCGCGGTCGAGCGCCTGGAAAAGAGTCTCAAGTAAGCGATGCGCGGCGGCAATAGCTGGATAGGCACTCTACCGCAAGTACTCTTCTCTCCTACAGCGTTACCTTTATTGTGCCCATTCCTTGGACAGCTTAACCTTCCAGGTCAACGCTCGCGTTGCCGGTGGCGAAGTACGCAAACCCGTCGAAGAAAGTACGGTAAAAATTCGCGCCGAAGGGGAGACCTTTTTGTTGCTGATGATCTTGGTGGTTGTGCTCCTGCTCGCTCTTTTCGGAAGTCTCCCTAGTTGGCCGCACAGTAGAAACTGGGGATATTACCCCAGCGGTGGAATAAGTCTTATCCTGCTTATTCTTTTAATTCTGTTTCTCATGGGCAGGCTGTGAAGCGCCGGGAAATCTGAATGCCACTTAAAATTTTGCTCGTTGATGACGAAAAGATGGTGCGCTCCGCGCTCCAAAGACTACTGAGCGCCCGTCCGGAATGGAAGGTTGTCGGAGAAGCCACCGATGGTCTGGACGCCGTATTAAAGGCCCGGGATTTGAAGCCCGATGTCGTGATCATGGACGTCACTATACCCGAAATGAATGGCCTGCAAGCCACGCCTGCAATCAAGAAAGAAAATCCGTCAGTCGAGATATTGATTTTCACCCAGCATGATTCCAATCAAATCGTGCGGGAAGCCCAAAAAGCCGGCGCCAGCGGTTACCTGTTGAAGTCGCAAGCTCATTGGTTGGCCGCGGCAGTGGACGCCATAAGTCAGCACAAGCCCTTCTTTCAGAGTAAGCAGCTTTAATGTCTCAGCGTGATCTGGAGGAACTATGAGGAAGGCTATTTGGAGTTTACCGATTTTGTTACTAGGAATTCTCTCCTTGCGTGCGGTTGGCCAGCAACCCAACAACACACCCATGTCTTTCACCGGTGAAATCATGGATAACGAGTGCGCTGCCGCAGGATCTCATAACGATATGATGCAGAAGGAAGGGTTCAAAACAGCGAAAGATTGCGCGCAGGGTTGCGTGAAGGCTGGAGGGCAATTCGTCCTTTTTGGTTTGAACAAGACTACCTATCAGCTCGACGATCAAGAGAAGCCCGTCGATTACGCGGGCCAGAAGGTCACCGTTATCGGCACATACGATGGCGCCACAAAAACAATTCACGTTCAGTCCATACAAGCGGTTCCATAGAGGTCGTGCTTCAAGAATTTTCCGGTTCACTTCTCACGGAACTTCAAGTTCGAATTTCCCGTTTATGTCGCTACTTTTGCGCGGGCCAAGAAGATGAACACGCGTTAACTCCATCGTCTGCCATGATTTGTCTAATCCTTGCATCGAAACAAGCTACAGGAACACCCGCTCTGAAGTACAGGATGCCGCCGATAGACCCCCAGCTCGAACTTGATTAATTTGTACGGGCATTCGGGAGTTGTCCTTCGGGGGATTTGCTTCTTAATGGATCGAATAAGCTACTTATATTCAATCATTTAAATCCTAAATTGAGGTGAATCGTGCACGGCAATACTAAAGCCAGCAGGACTCAATCGCATCCGAAGTGGGAAGATGCAAACTCCCAATATTTGGATGACGAGCTTCATCTGGTGAAGCGCGCGCAGTCAGGTGACAAGAACGCTTTCGCCAGTTTGATCCAGCCCTATATTCGCAAGGCCTATCACGTTGCCTTGAAAATCACGCGCAATCGAGAAGATGCGGAAGACGCATCGCAACAGAGTCTACTCAATGCCTACGCTCACATTCATCAATTCCGTGGGCAGTCTCGGTTCTCAAGCTGGCTCATGCGCATCGCCATGAACGAAGCATTGATCAAAGTCCGCAAGCGTCGCTCCGAGGACCACTACCTGAGCTACGAGAATAGCAACGGCGACGAGCCGAATCCGGTGCAGATGTTGAGCGCGGGCGACGCCTATCATCCCGAAAAGCTGTACTCAAAAGCGGAAGATCACCGCGCTCTCCGCGAAGCAATCAACGGGCTGGGAAGCGGTTCGCGCGTCGTAGTGTGGCTCTTGGGCATGCAGGAGTGGCAAGCAAAAGAGGCCGCCTCGGTTTTGAAGCTGTCTCAATCCGCAGTGAAGACGAGGTTTTCGCGCGCGCGCCAGCAATTGCGGGAATGCCTGGCGGAGCGGGTGTAACGATAATCTTTGACTCGATTCGGAGGACAAAATTTATGTGCACTCACGCAATCTCTACTAAATCAAATTCGCGTCACGGTAACGCATCCGAATACTCAGTGTTTACCCGCGCCGGCAGTGAGTTTGAGTGTCTCCGCGGCTTCCGGTCCACGGACACGTTATTCGCAGAGCCGATTCAATCTTTCACTACCCGGTTGGTCGCGGATGACTGGTGCAGCGATATTAGAAGAAGCAAGGCTGTGCGGTCTTCCCGGCACAATCTCCTCGAAGGGGAAGCCAACCCTGCAATTCTCTAACACAAGATGAAGTCCAAGCTGAAGTGCTCCTCGCTCGCTTTCCCGTTAAATCGCGCTTTCGGTGGCGTGTGGTTGGATCTTATCTTCTTTGTCCGCTATATGCGGCCGATCAACTCCCGTGCCTGCCGTGCTTTTGGCCGGCCCTTCGGCACTTGACTGGGCGCCGATTACGGAATTAAATGCCAAGTGATGAAGCACCCGAGCTAGGAAACCTTTGGATGCGTGGCCCGTTGATGTCTTTCAAATCCAGGACGGTCGGAGACCAACATGAAAACACTTCGTATTTTGATCGCTGATGACCACGATCTGATGCGACGTGGAGTGAAGGCCCTGCTTCAGTCTCGCGCCGGTTGGGAAATAGTAGGAGAGGCGCATACCGGCCGTGAAGCCGTTACAAAAGCCGAAGAACTTAAGCCGGACGTAGTGATTCTTGACATCAGTATGCCGGATCTCAACGGCGTCGACGCTGCCAAGAGAATCCGAAAAGCTTCACCCGATACCGAGGTACTTATCCTGTCCGTACATTATTCCGACCAGCTCATTCGCGACATTCTCGAAGCCGGTGTCCGCGGCTACATTGTGAAGTCCGATTCGGACCGCGATCTGGTCATCGCCGTCGAAACTCTAGCAAATCACAAGCCCTTCTTTACCCCGCGCGCGACCGAAGTGATGCTCACGAATTTTAACGAGGGAAAGACGAAAGCCGACCTCCCCGAGACCATGCGCGACCGCCTTACCTCTCGCGAGCGGGAAATCGTCCAACTATTGGCCGAAGGCAAAAGCAGCAAAGAAGTCGCCTCTTCTCTAAACATCAGCGTAAAAACTGCTGAGACTCATCGAGCCAACATCATGCGTAAACTTCAGTTGCACACCGTCAGCGAATTGGTTCGCTACGCCGTAAGAAATCAAATTATCGAGCCTTAAATCTTCGGAAATTAGTCTCGCCAGTCCTTTTTTTCGGATCCCTCGTTGGAATTGCGCGCGATCGCCGCGAGTGTCCTGCACCTCAAGCCCTCCTACAGCAAATTCCGTAACTGCCTAACGAGTTGTCTGTATTGAGGGATCCTCATAATTCGCTGACTATTAGTTCGCCAAATTGTTATGGATCCTGCGGTTACAGGCAGCTACGGAGGAAGGATCGCGAATATGAAGGCACCGGCCATGGATGAAAAGATTGTTGAAGTTGTGCACTCCAAGGTTACCGAACTTTACAAACCTGACGCAACGGTGCTAGTCGCAACCAACGAGGTGGAAATCCACAGAGATATGTCCGAGCTTCTCGAATCGTTTCCGGTGAAGACCGTGTGGGCCCGCGGCATGGAAGAAGTAAAGAAAACTTTATCTCGAGAGAAAGTCAGCCTTTGTCTGTGCGGTTTCTGGCTTCTGGATGGTACTTACCGCGACGTCGTGAGATTTTTGCGATTGCGCCGCGCGGAAATTCCCGCGATTATCGTCTGTGCTCCGTCCTGCCCGAACGATTATAGAGACTATCTGGCAGCATTGAATATCAGCGCATTCGATTTTATTTGCCATCCGTACAGAATGTCGGACATGGAAAAAATTCTGCACTCGGCCGCAGGTGTTCCGTTAAGGCCCCCCTCGCCCGTCTCTCCCCTGGTGGTGCCGGGAGCCGCCGGATTACAAAAAGCTAGTTGATCTGCCTCTAATCGGTTTTCCGGTGTGTGGTCTCGAAATATTCTGTTTATCTCGTATTCTCGTTCCCGCGCTCACATCTTGCGTTGTATTCTAGTGCGTTAGCCATCGCACTGTTGAGTCGCTCTTTCATTAGATCTTTAGGTAAACAATGGCCAGCGTCCCACAAACCCAAACCATCGTCGCTGAAGGCCATGAGCCGATTCGTGCGGAGCTTTTCAGCGTAGAGCGTTTGGAGCAGCATGCGGAAAGCCTGGCCGCCGCTCAAACTGTCACCACGGATTCCGATAGCGGCCGTCCCCTGATCCCGCGCGTAGCGGAAAACGGGCGCGTGCTCCTGGAATATTACCGCGCCACCGCCAAAGCAGTTCAGCAGGAACTCACCATCACCCCCGCAGCGGAATGGCTGGTCGATAACTTCTACATTGTTGAAGAGCAACTCAGAGAAATTAGAGACGACCTGCCAGTCGGCTTTTATAAAAAATTGCCGAAACTGGCATCCGGACACTTGGAAGGTTATCCGCGTGTCTTCGGCGTCGCCTGGGCTTATGTGGCGCATACCGATAGCCGATTTGATCCGGAAGTGTTGCGCGCTTTCGTCACTGCCTATCAACGCGTGCAGCCGCTCACCATCGGTGAACTCTGGGCCGTAGCCATCACCCTTCGTATCGTTCTGGTAGAAAACTTGCGCAGGATCGCGGAGCGTCTCGTCTTGAGCCGCCGTGCACGCGAAGAAGCCGACTTGCTCGCCGACAGCCTGTTGGGAACCGGCGGCCAAGCCACCATCTCTCCTGCGACTGTCCTGCGCGACTTTGAAAAGAAGCCTCTCGAAAGGGCTTTCGCCGTCCAACTCGTGCAGCGCCTGCGCGACTTGGATCCGAAAGTAGGTCCCATCCTCGTCTGGCTCGACGAGCGTCTCGCCGCGCAAGGCACTACCGCGGACGAAATTGTCCGCGCCGAGCATCAGCAGCAAGCCGCGATGACGGTTACCGTCCGCAACATCATCACCAGCATGCGGCTGACCTCTGAATTCGATTGGCAGGTTTTTTTCGAAAGCGTCAGCCTCGTGGACCAGGTTTTGCGGGCCGGAAGCAATTTTGCCGAAATGGATTTCACCACCCGCGATTATTATCGCCACGCAATCGAAGACCTTTCGCGTGGATCGAAATACTCGGAAATTGAAATCGCTGAACGCGCTGTGCACCATGCTAAGCGCGGTCGCGCCGAGAAGGTCGATGGCCAGCCCGCCGACGACCGGCGCTCTGACCCCGGCTATTACCTGATATCGCGAGGACGTTGGGAATTTGAGCGCGAGCTCGATTTTCACGTTCCGTGGCGCCGCGGCCTTCTCCGTCTTTACGTGCGCGCGGCAGTTCCCGGTTACCTGGGGACCATCGCATTACTGACCGCCGTCATTTTGACTTTCCCGCTGCATCACGCCCACCGTCTCGGGTTGCATACCGGCTATCTCGTATTGCTGGGCTTCCTCGCATCTATCCCCGCATCGGATTTGGCCATCGCGCTCGTCAATCGCGCGGTAACCGATTTGCTGGGGCCGCGCACCCTAGCCCGCCTGGAGTTCAAAGAAGGGGTCCCGACCGAGCTGCGCACTGTTGTGGCTGTTCCGACTCTGCTCACTTCCGAGCAGGGAATCAAAGAGCAAGTTGAGCACCTGGAAGTTCATTACTTGGCAAATCCTGACGGCGACTTGCGTTTCGCGTTGCTTTCCGACTGGGTTGACGCTCCCACAGAAAGTTTGCCGGGTGACGATCAACTGTTGGCTGTCGCCGTCGATGCCATTGCAAGTTTGAACGCGAGTTATGGGCCTCCGCCGGGCGGTGGGGACCGCTTCTTCGTGTTCCATCGCAAGCGCGTGTGGAATGAGTCGGAACAAAAATGGATGGGATGGGAACGCAAGCGCGGAAAGCTCCACGAGTTTAATCAACTTCTTCGCGGCTCATTGAACACTACCTTCATGCCGCTCGGCAGTCGCCCGCCGGAAATGATTCCCGGAGTGCGTTATGTAATTACACTGGACGCAGACACCCGCCTGCCTCGAGGCACTGCCGCACGCCTGGTAGGCACCATGGCGCACCCGCTCAATCGTCCGAAATTCGATCCCGAAGTAGGCCGCGTTGTGGATGGCTACTCGATCGTGCAACCCAGAATCACTCCTTCGCTTACAACCGATCGCGAAGGTTCTCTTTTCCAGAGAATCTTTGCCGGCCCCAGCGGCATCGATCCCTACGCCGCTGCCGTTTCCGACGTGTACCAGGATCTATTTCGCGAAGGTTCCTACACAGGCAAGGGAATTTACGATCTCGATTCGTTTGAGACCGCGCTGGCAGGCAAGGTAAAAGAAAACACTCTGCTGAGCCACGACCTGTTTGAGGGCATCTTTGCTCGCACCGCCCTGGCTACGGACATCGAGCTGTTCGACGAATTTCCTTCGCACTACGAAGCCGCCGCTCTCCGCCAGAGTCGCTGGGCGCGCGGAGATTGGCAGCTTCTTCCGTGGATTTTCGGGCACGACGGCTTATCCAAAGAAGAAAGCAAGAAAGTGAAGATTCCGGCGATCAGCCGCTGGAAGATGCTCGACAATTTGCGCCGCACTCTTTCCGCGCCCTGCATGTTCCTTACCTTGATCGTTGGTTGGTTAGTGCCCGGAATCTCACCATGGATGTGGACCCGCTTCATCCTCGCGACACTCGCAATTCCTTCGCTGATCCCTTTCCTGACCGGCTTGAGCCCCCGCATCGGTGGAATTTCGAAACGCAGCCACATTCGCGGCGTGCTTTCGGATCTGACGCTGGGATTGGAACAGATTGCCTTGACGGTGATTTTGCTCGCCTACCAGGCATGGTTGATGTCTGATGCGCTCCTGCGCACACTGGCTCGCATTTTCGTAACGCGAAAAAATTTGCTGCAATGGATTACCGCGGCGCAAGCCAAATCCGCAGTCGACCTCGATATTTTTGGCGTTTACAAAAGAATGTTCGCCAGTGTCGCCCTAGCTCTGGCCGCGCTACTCGCCGTTGTATCCGTCAGGCACACCGCATTGCCCGCCGCGATACCTTTTGTTGCTTTGTGGGTTGCGGCGCCCGCTGTCGCTCGCTGGATCAGCCTTCCGCCCAGCCTCCCGGAAACAGAAACGCTTTCGTCCAAAGACGCAAAGACTCTGAGATTGACTTCGCGCTCCACCTGGCGATTCTTCGAAGAATTTGTCACTGCCGAAGAAAATTTCCTTCCTCCCGATAATTTTCAGGAAGATCCCAAGCCCGTGGTGGCCCATCGGACTTCCCCCACGAACATCGGGCTCTATTTACTTACAATTCTTGCTGCGCGCGATTTTGGCTGGATTGGAACCACAGGCGTGGTCGAACGTCTCGAAGCCACCTTCCAGACCATGAATAAGTTGGAGCAGTTTCGCGGTCATTTTTACAACTGGTATGACACGCGAGATCTTCATCCTCTCGATCCAAAATATGTATCCTCCGTGGATAGCGGAAATATCGCTGGTCATCTGTTGGCCTTGGGCAATGGCTGCAGGGAATTGATTCAAAAATCGTCTGTTGAAACGTCGCTGTTGGCTGGAATCGAAGATGCACTTCTGTTGTTACGTGAAGCCCTCGCCCGCGTCACGGACACTCGGCGCACCCACACGGTTACGCGCAAACAACTCGCCAACGCGATAGACGCCGCTGCCACCTTATGCGCGTTGCCTCCCACCGATACTGCAGACTGGGCCGTCCGCTTCGTTGAATTGAAAGATCGCGTTCAGACTGTCGCAGACATTGCGCAAACGCTCGATCAAGAGCTTGGAAATGCTCCCAATTCTGAATTGCGATACTTCGCAGAGAGCGCCCGAGCTTGTGTGGAATCAAACTTTCAAGACGCAAGAATCCTGATTCCCTGGCTGCGCCTGGATTCAGAAGTTATCAGGGAGATGGCCGAACGGCCTGCGGCCCAGGCTCGCGAATGGGTTGCCATTGAACCTTTTTTCCGCAGCGTTCCCACCTTGGCGGACGCCCCCGAGCGATTTGAAGCCGCGATCCGCGAGCTCAGTACCTTGGGCGCCAGTCTGGTGCACCAACCTCTGGAAAATCGCGATTTGCTTGCGCGGATCGAAGAGTCGATACAAGCGATGAAAGATTCGATCGCGGAGGCCGCCGCGCTGATTCACCGCCTCACCGCGATCGCACAAACAGCCGGCAAATTATTCGAAGCCATGGATTTCACTTTCCTGTTCGATCATTCTCGCAAACTTTTCTCCATCGGTTTTCGAGGCACGGACGGGAATCTGGACCCAAATTGCTACGACTTGCTGGCTTCTGAAGCTCGGCTCACCAGTTTCATCGCTATTGCCAAAGGCGACGTTCCGTCTTCGCACTGGTTCAGGCTAGGCCGCGCACTCACGCCCGTAGGCCGCGGCTCTGCGTTGATTTCCTGGTCGGGCTCGATGTTTGAATACCTGATGCCGGCTCTGGTGCTGCGTTCCCCGTCCGGCAGCTTGCTAAGCCAAACCTACGAACAAGTAGTTGCGCGGCAAATCGAGTACGGCGAAGAGCGCGGCGTGCCGTGGGGAATTTCCGAGTCTGCTTACAACGCCCGCGATATGGATTTCACCTATCAATATTCCAGCTTCGGGGTGCCGGGCCTCGGTCTCAAACGCGGCCTCAGCGAGGACTTGGTAATCGCTCCGTACGCCACCGGCCTTGCCGCCATGATCGAGCCTTCCGCGGCAGTTCACAATTTTGAGCGGCTGGCCGAGGCTGGCGGCAAAGGATTTTATGGTTTTTATGAAGCGCTCGATTACACCGGGTCGCGATTGCCCGAGGGGAAAAATGTTGCCGTAGTGCGCGCCTACATGGCGCATCACCAGGGTATGACTTTGTTATCCGCCGCAAATGTTCTCTACGACGGCGTGATGCAAACGCGTTTCCACACGGAGCCGATCGTGCGAGCTACCGAATTGCTATTGCAGGAACGCACGCCTCGGGATGTTTTAGTTGCGCGCCCGCGCGCAGAAGAAGTTTCGGCCTCGGCTAAAGTCCGTGAGCTTGTTCCGCCGGTGGTCAGACGCTTTACCACGCCCTACGACGCCACCCCGCGCACGCAATTGCTTTCCAATGGACGTTATGGCGTCATGCTCACGGCCGCAGGCTCCGGCTATAGCCGCTGGCGCGACATCGCCGTCACTCGTTGGCGAGAAGATACTACGCGCGATTGTTGGGGCAGTTTTATTTTTCTGCGTGATGAGCAGACCGGGAATGTGTGGTCCGCAGGCCACCAGCCTACTGGTATCGAGCCCGACTCCTACGAGGCAGTTTTTTATGAAGATCATGCCGAAATTATCCGGCGCGACCGCTCCCTAACCACCACTCTCGAGGTCGTTGTGTCCTCGGAAGACGATGCGGAAGTCCGGCGCGTAACCATTACGAACTTAGGTGTGCGTGCGCGGGATGTGCAGGTTACCTCTTACGCCGAAATGGCTCTCGCATCGCAATCGTCCGATGTCGCAGCCCCCGCTTTCTCCAACCTTTTCGTCGAGACTGAATTTGTTTCTGACCTCGGCGCGGTGGTGGCCACACGCCGCAAGCGCTCCCCGGAAGAAACTTCCGTATGGGCCGCGCAGGTTTTGGTCGTGGATGGCGAGACAGTCGGCGATCTGCAGTTCGAAACTGACCGCGCAAAATTTGTCGGCCGCGCTCGCAACTTGCGCAATGCTGTTTCTATCCTCGATGGCCGTCCGCTTTCCAACTCAGTCGGTTCAGTGCTCGACCCTATCATCAGCCTGCGTCGTACCGTGCATATTCCTCCCGGAACAACCGCCCATCTAATTTTTTCCACCATCGTCGCGCCCACGCGCGAAGAGCTTCTCGATTTGGCCGATAAATACCGCGATACGCGAACGTTCGAGCGCACCATCACTCTCGCTTGGACCCAGGCGCAGGTGCAACTGCATCACTTGAGTATCAGCGCCGAAGAGGCTCACCTGTTTCAAAGGTTGGCAAACGCAGTCCTTTACTCCGACTCTTCTCTGCGCCCGTCCTCGGACATCCTCAGCAATACTTCCCTCGATATCGGCACTCTGTGGGCCCAGGGAATTTCCGGCGATTTGCCTATCGTCCTCGCGCGCATCGACGATGCCGATGACGTGGACATCATCCGTCAGCTTTTGCGCGCCCATGAGTACTGGCGCATGAAGCAATTGTCCGCCGATGTCGTGATCATTAACGAGAAATCCCCTTCCTACGTTCAGGAATTGCATACGTCCCTGGAAGCGCTGGTACGCGGCAGCCAGCTCAGGCTTTCTCCCGACACCAGCGGAGTGAGCGGCAAAATTTTCCTTCTGCGCGGCGACTTGGTTTCGCAGCAAACCCGCACGCAGTTGCAAATGATCGCAAGAGCCGTACTGCTTAGCCGCCGCGGCACATTGGCGGAACAAATTACCCGATCGCAGTATAGAGAACCCGTCTCCCCTTATATTTCTCGTCAAACTCGTTTAACCAAGCGTCAGGACGTTCAATTGCCCCAGCCTGCTCTGCAGTTTTTCAATGGCATCGGCGGTTTCGCCGAGAATGGCCGCGAATATGTGACCGTGTTGAACGAAGGCCTGCGCACGCCGGAGCCTTGGGTCAATGTGATTGCAAACCCATCGTTCGGCTTTTTGGTTTCTGAATCGGGTTCGGGATTCACTTGGTCTCTCAACAGCCATGAAAACCAACTCACGCCGTGGTCCAACGATCATGTCTTCGACACTCCCGGCGAAGCGCTCTATATTCGCGACGAAGCCACCGGCGAAGTCTGGAATCCTACGGCTTTGCCCATTCGCGACGAAGCCGCCAGCTATTTGTGCCGCCACGGCCAGGGTTACACTCGCTTTCAACACGGCTCTCACGGCATCCAGCTCGACCTGACTCAATTCGTGCCGGTAGAAGACCCCATAAAAATTTCGCGCCTCTCTATCCAGAATGACTCGGGACGCCTGCGGCGCCTCTCAGTCACTGCCTACGCCGAATGGGTTTTGGGCAGCTCACGTCCGTCCGCGGCTCCCTACATCATCACGGAAATGGATTCGGCATCCGGAGCGCTCTTCGCTCGCAGCGCGTGGAACGGAGATTTCGGCGGTCGCATCGCTTTCGCCGATCTGGCCGGACGCCAATCCTCCTTCACCGCCGATCGCACGGAATTCTTTGGACGTAATGGAGGCCCCGAACGCCCGGCAGCGCTGGAGACCAGTCGCCCTCTCGGCCGCAAAACAGGCGCAGCTCTGGATCCCTGCGCCGCGCTGCAAACGGTCATCGAGTTGCGCCCCGGCGCTCGCGTTGAAATTGTTTTCTTGCTGGGCCAAACGGAATCCAAAGAAAAAGCCCGCGACCTTCTCAATCGTTACCGCGCCGCAGATCTCAACCAGGTTTTCCGCGACGTTCTCCGCCAATGGGACGACACGCTCAGCGCAGTGCAAGTAAACACTCCCGACCAAAGCATGGACGTAATCTTGAATCGCTGGCTGCTCTACCAAACTCTTTCCAGCCGCGTCTGGGCACGCGCAGCTTTCTATCAGCTAAGCGGCGCCTACGGTTTCCGCGATCAGCTCCAGGACGTGATGGCCCTCACCGTATCTAAAAGAGCGGTCACGCGCGAACAGTTGTTGCGCGCCGCCGCTCATCAATTTCCCGAAGGTGACGTTCAACATTGGTGGCACCCGCCCTCCGGACGCGGCATCCGCACACGGATGTCAGACGATCTTCTCTGGCTGCCTTACGCCGTGATTCATTTCATCGAAGCTACCGGCGACATGACCGTGCTGGAAGAACAGGTCCCCTTTGTGGAAGGCGATCTCCTCGCCGAGGGTCAAAACGAATCTTACTTCCAGCCGCGGATCTCGCAGAATCGCGCAACAATTTTCGAACATTGCGCGCGCGCTTTGGATCGCAGCCTCTCTGTGGGTTCTCACGGCCTTCCGCTGATGGGAACCGGCGACTGGAACGATGGCATGAATCGTGTCGGCCAACTGGGAAAGGGAGAAAGCATCTGGCTAGGTTGGTTCTTGCACACTGTTCTCTGGGAGTTTGCGAAAGTCGCCGACGCGCGTGGTGAACGCGAGCGTGTAGAAAGGTGGCGCGTCCACGTAAGCCTTTTGAAAGCCGCGCTCGAACGCGAAGGCTGGGACGGTGAATGGTATCGCCGCGCTTACTTTGACGACGGCACTCCGCTCGGCTCCGCGCAGAACGAAGAGTGCCGCATAGACTCCATCGCTCAATCCTGGGGCATTATCAGCGGCGCTGCAGAACCCGGCCGCGGAGCGCGCGCCATGGCTGCCGTCGATCATCAACTCATTCGTTCCGCCGACGGCCTGATCTTGCTTTTAGCCCCGCCATTCGATAAGACGACTCACGACCCTGGCTACATAAAAGGCTATGTCCCCGGCATCCGCGAAAACGGCGGCCAATACACGCACGCCTCCACCTGGACCGCCATCGCTTTCGCCGAACTCGGCAACGGAGATAAAGCCACTGAACTCTTCCGCTTCATGAATCCGATTAACCGCTCGAATTCGCGCGCCAACGTGCAACGTTACAAAGTGGAACCCTATGTCGTGGCGGGTGATATTTACGCGGAGCCTCCGCACGTTGGACGCGGCGGTTGGACTTGGTACACAGGTTCGGCCGGCTGGCTGTATCGCACAGGGTTGGAATGGATACTTGGCTTCCGCGTGCGAGGTATGATCTTGAATATTGACCCGTGCATTCCGCGCAATTGGCCAGGCTACTCGATCGATTTCCGCTATCACTCCGCGCTATACAAAATCAAAGTGGAAAACCCGTCAAATGTCTCGCGCGGCGTAGCCCTCACGGAAATGGACGGCAAACTTCTCCCCGGCGCTCCAACCATCCCTCTCGCCGATGACGGAGCCGTCCACACGATCCGTATCGTATTGGGATAACGCCAAAAAATCGATGAAGGGTTTTCGCGCTATAAAGAGGTCAGACCAAGAGAGCGTGGACGAACTAAGCTTCTTTTCTTCCGGCTACAAGTAGAACGATCCCTCCGACCAGTGCGAGCCCTCCGAGTATAGGAGGCAATGGAATCGTCTTATGCTCGGTGGTAATCGCCTGGAGAGGGCCAATATCCACGATCTTCTTGTGCTTTGTGTACGTGATTCCTTGAAACACAAAAATAAGGATTCCAAGAACGATCAAAATAATCCCAACCAGCGGCAAAGTTTTCATTTTTGTCCTGGACTCCCAGCGTAGCTGACACCCGTCACAAAACTATACAGGTATCGACGGATCTAAGCTCGCCGGACTAGTCCACCAACCAGGGAAACCAGGAACAGCACTAGGAAAATGAAGAATAGAATCCGCGCGATGCCCGCTGCCGCAGCTGCTATTCCCAGGAATCCGAAAACCGCCGCGATTAGTGCCACCACGAAAAATGCAAGTGCCCAACGCAACATACTGCCTCCTAGTAAATCCGAAGCAGCCCTGCAAGGGCCGCTCGACGTACCCTTGTACGCTCACCGAGCCGCAATCACCATACATGCATCAGCGTAATAGCGGCCCTCGTTTGCTGTAAGCCTCAGGCTCCGTAATTCCTTATTTTATTTAATACCCTAGAGTTAGTTTGGCATCTATTCGAAGCCGTGGACCTCCCTTGATCCTTTACATCCGTACCTGGATGTATTGAGCGTACTAAGTGTTCTGCTCTATTCCGGTGGAAACGTGTGTGTGGTTCTCTAGTCTTGGCGGAAGCAACTCGCAAAAATTCCCGGCCGTTCCGTCGAGTTCAAAATAACCAGGGTAAGCCCGGAGGTGAGCCATGAATTGGGATCAGTTAGAAGGAAAGTGGAAACAGGTGAAAGGGCAAGCCAAAGAGAAGTGGGGCAAGCTGACCGACGACGACTTGGACGTGATCGACGGCCGTCGCCAGCAGCTTGTCGGAAAGCTCCAGGAGCGTTATGGCACGGCGAGGGATGAAGCCGAGCGCCAGGCAGATGAGTTCGTCAAGTCCATGAAGACATTGCCTGATGAAACAAACACTTACGAGACCGAGCGAGCCCGGCGCGCCGGACGGGGATAACCTCGTTCTTCTCGAACACGCCTCCTAAACAGGCGGAATGCTCGAACCCCTGCATTTCGGCTGTTTTTTGGGCCCTGGGTCGGCTCCTACAGTGACTTCCTCTCTTCAATTACAATTCCTAGCTGATGGAAAGCGTTCCTAAACACGGGTAGTTTAGCCATCAAGTTCGATGCTTTGTTATCTCAAACTCGGCATTTCTTCAGATTTCTCCCCTGAAGGGGCCATTCATAGTCTCCCCGTGAAATTGAGAGTGGCCCCTCTCCTCCTTTCTTTTCACCGGCTGCTAGGCTAACTACACAGAATCCTTATCAACGCTACAGCATGTCGGGGATAGAGGGCTTTGTTTACGTTTGCCATACTATGGTTTGCAGTTGCCAGCCCTAAGACGTGAAATTGAGGTAGAAAACAATGTCTATTTACGAACGCAGCGCCGATCCCAACCCGAGCCGCGACCCTGTCCGCGAGCCCGGCAGAGCACCCGGGGAGAAAGTTCCTGAAGTCATCGACCCGCCGGATCCGCGTCGCCACGATCAGCCGGGGCCGGACAGCCCACATCGGCCCGAAGACATTCCACCACAAGAAGTTCGCTAACCGTTGCGTTAGACCCGTGTCCCGTAAGGTTAGCGCGGTTCAGCAGTCGATACTTTCAAAGGAGGTTTTTATGTCCGAACATAAATTGTCACAAATGCGAGTTGCCATTCTGGCCAGCGACGGTTTTGAACAAGCCGAATTGGAAAAGCCGCGCAAAGCCCTCGAAGAAGCCGGAGCCAAGACCGTTGTCATTGCTCCCAAGTCCGGAAAAATCCAGGCATTCAATCATGACGAGAAAGGCGACAAAGTCACCGTCGACATGACCCTCGACAAAGCGAATCCGGAGGATTTTGACGCCCTTCTTCTTCCCGGCGGAGCACTAAACGCGGATTTCCTGCGCGCCGAAAAGAAAGCCCAAGAATTCGTACGGAGCATCGACCAAGCGAAAAAACCGATTGCCGTAATCTGCCACGCCCCATGGCTCTTGGTTTCGGCCGGGCTCGTCAAGGGCCGCACCCTGACCAGCTACCATACAATCCAGGATGATATCCGCAATGCCGGCGGCAGTTGGAGAGACGAAGAAGTCATACGCGACCGCAACTGGGTCTCCAGTCGCCAGCCTACTGACATCCCCGCCTTCAATCGCGAGATGATTTCTCTATTCTCAGAAGGCAAAGCCAAGAGCGCCCGAGCCTAACACAATCGGAAACCGGCCGGCGAGCTTGCATCTGGCTCACCGGATGGAAATAGCACTCGTCGGTTGGGTTTTCTTCAACCTTCATTTTCGCCTAAAATCGAACTGTGGACCCTACATTCCGCAGCCGGAGGGGCCTTTCGCGTCGGGAGCTGCTCCGCCAGCTCGTCGGCACGGCGGCTTGCGCCCCGCTTCTGGTCGGGCAGCGTTCTCGGGCGGATCAAACCGCAGTCCAGAAGCCGGCTCCGGACGCCTCAATTCAATTAAGCCCGCTTCCGCCCGCCACCTACCTCTCGCCGGGAGACGACACCTTCCTCGAACAGTTGGAAAATGCCATCTTTCAATTCTTCTGGGAACAGTGCAATCCGAAGACTGGCATCGTCAAAGACAGATGTAATGTCCGCGGCTCGGACTCCAGCATTTTAGGCAGCATCGCTGCTACCGGGTTTGGACTCACAGCCCTATGCATCGGTGAAAAGCGCGGGTATGTTTCATATTCGCAAGCGCGCGACCGCGCCCTCACCACCTTGCGTTTCCTTTGGAAGAAAATGCCGCAGGAGCGCGGCTTTTATTATCACTGGGCCAACATCGCCACCGGCGAAAGATTGTGGCAGTCTGAAGTTTCCTCCGTGGACACCTCCATACTTCTCTGCGGCATTCTTATGTGCCGCCAATACTTCGAACATTCCGAAATCAGCCAGCTCGCTCACGAAATCTTCAATCGCGTCGACTGGAACTGGCTTTCCGAAGACACACGCATCCTTCCGCACGGTTGGACTCCCGAAGGAGGGTTCCTGCAATATCGCTGGGACAGCTACAGCGAAATGATGATGATGTACCTGCTTGGACTCGGCTCCTCTGCTCATGTCCTTCCGCCGCAAGCATGGGACGCCTGGAAGCGTACGGTGTTTGAATTCGATGGCATTCGCTACATCGGCTCCTACGCCCCACTGTTCATTCATCAATATTCGCAGGCCTGGTTTGATTTTCGCGGCAAGCGCGACAAGTACGGCGATTATTTTCAGAATTCGATTCTGGCCACGGACGTTCATCGGCGTTTCTGCTTGAGCTTGTCCAAAAAATTCCCGGATTACAGCGAAAATCTTTGGGGTATCACCGCGTCAGATTCCGAGCACGGTTACGAAGTTTGGGGCGGTCCTCCGGCAACCGGCCCGATCGATGGAACGGTGGTGCCGTGCGCCTCGGCCGGCTCGCTGCCATTCCTGCCGGGACCGGTGATGCGCGTCCTCCGCACCATTCAATACCGCTACGGCGCAGGTACCTGGAGCCGCTACGGCTTTGTGGACGCGTTTAACCCACTGACGAACTGGTACGACAGCGACATCGTGGGAATCGATGCCGGAATCAGCATGGTCATGGCGGAAAATGCCCGCACTGCTTTTGTCTGGGATACCTTTATGAAAAATCCGGAAGCGCAACGAGGGATGGAACGCGCTGGATTCAAATCCTACAAACCTGCATCGCCTCAGGAACTAGTGGAGATGCATAACCATGCCGGTCGTTAATTGGGCAAAGCTTTTAGAGCCGTCGACGCCTTAGCGGTAGTTGGCTGCCTGTAATTCGAACATCTCGGCATACTGGCCGCCGCTCTTCATCAGTTGATCGTGTTTGCCTTCTTCAGCAATTTCGCCGTCAGCCAGCACCAGAACCCGATCTGCCATTCGCACCGTCGAGAATCGATGCGAAATCAGCAAAGACATTTTGCCTTTAGTTAGTTCCGCGAATCGTTGGAACACTTCGTGCTCCGAACGCGCGTCCAACGCGGCAGTCGGCTCGTCCAGAATCAAAAGCTGCGCATCTCGCAAATATGCGCGCGCTAGAGCGATTTTCTGCCACTCGCCTCCCGAAAGATCTACTCCGCCTTCAAATCGGCAGCCCAACACCTGGTCAAATCCGTTCGGGAGCCGGCGTATAGTGTGTTCTGCCAAACTCTTATTCGCAGCCGCTCGTATTCGAAATTGATTATCCAGATCTTCAATTCTGCCTACTGCGATATTTTCTGCCGCAGTCATCTCATAACGCATGAAATCCTGGAAGATCACGCCAATTTCCTTCCAAAGGCTTTCCAAGTCGTAATCGCGCAGGTCTTTTCCATCCAGCAGAATCTGGCCTTCCGTCGGATCGTATAAACGCGTCAGCAGCTTCACCAGCGTGGTCTTACCCTGTCCGTTTTCGCCGACAATCGCAATCCGTTCCGTCGGCCCAAGTTTAAAATTAACGTTCTTCAACACCATTCGCGAGCTGCCGGGGTATTTGAAGGAAACATTCTTAAACTCAAATCCCGTGCGAATAGGCTTGGGAGCAGGCATCGCAGATGCTTTGGAAGAAATCTTCGGCCTCACCGCAAAAAATTCCAACAGGTCGGTCATGAACAGCGCTTGGTTCGTAATACCTGAAAAGCTCGTGAACACCGCCTGAATGTTCGAGCTGGCAGCCGCAATTGCTCCTGAAAGATAAACCATCACGCCCACGCTTATGATGCCGATCACCGCGCCATATATAACGTAGGCATAGCTCCCGTAGTATCCGACCAGCCCCAATAGCGCTAAGAGAGAGCCAAACGTCAGCCTGCGCTTCGACAAATCCTTCGTCTGGTGATACAGCTCGTCAGCCAACTCTGAATAGCGCCCCATAAGAAACGGCGCCAATCCAAATAGTTTTAGTTCCTTCGCGCTTTCTTTGGCTCCGCCCAAGACGCGCAAATAATCCAGTTCCCGCCGCCCGGCGGTCTGTCTATAACTCAACGAATAATTCATGAAACCAAAATGTGTTTCGCCCAGGAACGCTGGAACTACGCAAATAATCAATCCGAGCAAAAGTAGTTTCGAGAAAATGAAAATGGCCGCTGCCAAGCTCACTGTGGTGACCACATCCTGAATCAACTTGCCGCCCACCTGCAGCATTTGAACGCGGTCCACGCTTTGCGCCCGCGCGCGCTCCAACTTGTCGTAAAAAACGGGGTCTTCATACGACATCAAATCCAGCTTCGCAGCGTGCGTCATCAATTTCAAACTGATATGTCGCGTGAATCGATCCGCCAACGTTGTATCGCAGAACTCAACGATGCGCGCCAGGAATGTCGCCACACCCGCGAGAACAAATTCCAGTAGCACCATCCACCAGAACATATGCGAGAGCGGTGTATGCCACTTCTGATGGTTGTCAACCGAATCGATTATGAATCTCGTGACCGCCAAAATCGAAAGCGGAATCAGCGCGGCAGCCACACGGAAACTTAGGTTCGAAACAACAATCCCCGGGGCCGCATCCCACACAAAACGCAGTACCGGCGGAATGTTCTTCAGCGCCCTGATTCGTTCGCTCCAGTTAGGTAGCGGAGCCACTTTTATCGTTGCACTTGCTGCGGCCATCTCTGCGCTTCTCCCCAGTTCAAAACATCCGACTGCATCTTCCGAACGCCTTCAATCTACCGCTCGCCTCTTCAGTTGCCCATACAGCGCTGCATTGAATCATCGCGAGCAAGACACGTATGTGCATTTCACGGGCCAAGCCGTTTTAGCCATAAGCCTTTATCTAACAGATGGTTACGGAAGCCGACAGACCCGCCACCATCGATTTTTTGCTTTGTTTCAGAAGGTTCTACTCGGCGAAATGGATAGTTAAGAATCGCTCAGGAATGTACCGCTTTGGGGCTAAATTCTTTTAGCACGAACAATACGAAGATTACCCTATCCACCGACTCACCATTATACCGTACCCTGAGACGTGAACACTTCACCCAGCGAACTTCGCAGTGATTGGCGGATCTTCGTCGATCCCAAACTAGCCAAAGTTAAGCAGTCCGCTCACGAAGCCAAGTTGGCAGTCAAACGCGCTGTGTGGCGTTCTCAAGACGGCTGGCGCCGCCTGACCGCCGGCATGGAGCTTGACGATCTTTGGAGCCAGTTCAAATCCGAAGCGCAAGCCAGCGCGCGCCCGTTCAAACAGGAAGTAGATCGTCAGGGCGAAAAAAATAAGTCCTGGACACATCCTTTCAAAGTATTCGCAGCGATCTCTTCCAGCATTCTAAAAAAGCTTTCGCCGCCGCGCCGCGTTTTCCTGCTTCTCACGATCGTCCTCGCGGTTTTTTCCATCGTCGGACTCGAGTTTCTCTTTTTCACCAGAGAAGTCGAACTCCTTTTGGCGTTCGTAGGTCTGTTGCTCCTGCTGGTGATGGTCCTTGGCGATCATATTTCAATGAAGCGCGACATTGAAATCGCTCGCGAAATCCAGCGTTGGCTGGTCCCGCGCGTGCCGCCCGAAGTCGCGGGGGTGGACATGGCCTTCGCTACCAGGCCGGCTAAGATGGTCGCCGGTGATTATTACGACGCTTTTCGCCGCGCCGTCGATGGTCCTTTACTTGTCGCCGTCGCGGACGTCGCCGGCAAAAGCGTTCCAGCCGCGATGTTAATGGCAACCTTCCAAGCCAGTCTTCGCGCGCTGGCTGGCTCGCAAGGCTCTCTTTCCGATCTTGTCGCCGGATTGAACCGCCAAGCCTGCTCCAATAATATGAATGGCCGTCGCTTCACCACTGCTTTCCTGGCTGAACTGGATCCCATTACCGGAACTCTGAATTACCTTTGCGCTGGCCACAATCCTCCGATGTTGAAACACCAGGATGGCTCGATTGAACGCCTCAAGTCCGAAAGCATTCCTCTAGGTATCGAGATAAACGAAAAGTATGAGACTGGCCGCACCGTTCTTGAACGCGGCGACGTTCTGATCATTTACACCGACGGCGTCACCGAGGCCCGTGACGAAGACGGTAGAGAATTTGGAGAGTCCCGCTTGCTGGCGTTGGCTGGTCAACCTCTCGAGGATCGCGCAGCTATGACGCTGTCCACTATCATGCGAAAGCTCGACGAGTTCGTCGGCGGAGCTCCCCAGCACGACGACATCACTTGTCTGGTTGTCAGGCGTACCTGAGAGCATCCATGCTACGGCATGTCGTTGGGCAATCTACGTCATTCCATGTATGGCCCCGATTGTGCGCCGACGCTACCGTGTATGATGACATTATGAACGTCGGCTGATTCGGTCGACCTAGAGTTCGAATTTGCGGTGAACGTTCGCAGCAGACTTTGAAAAACAAAATGGAGGCTTTATGAAGAGAATAGGATGGCCGGAAACGGTTACGGCATTTATGGTTGGCATCGGCGTGGGAGCAGCGATCGGGATTTTGTTCGCGCCACAAGCGGGCGAGGACACGCGTGATTATCTCGTCGGAGCGGCCCAGGACACACTCGACGAAGCCGTAAATACGGGCCAGAAGTGGGCCAACCGCGCCAAGAAGAATGTTGACGAAGCAACCGGCTTCGTAAAAGACGCAGCCGACGCTGGACAAAAAGCGTATCGCGACGCCGCCAAAAGCGCCTCCGCGTAATTAGTCCTAGTTTCCTGCGGCGAAAAGGGAGAAGGGATAAGCACCGTTCTCCCTCGCCTGTGGCTCGCCTTCCTACGAGCTGTTTTCCATCGCGCAAAAATTTGACGTCCGAGAACGGGGCCGGTAGAGTATTCAGTGCAATCCAGCCTAATCGTGCTGGAGTTACCCAGCACCGAACTTCCATAGAAGGAGAGTGAGATGAAAGAAGCACCGCAATCTTCGACCGCGAAAACTTTGACGCGAAAAGAACTCATTGCTGCCCTAAACGAAGATCTAGCTCGCGAATATCAAGCCATTATTTCCTACGTCATTTATTCGCAAGTGTTGAAAGGCGCCGAGTATATGAATATAGCCGGAGAGCTGGAAAAGCACGCCAATGAGGAGCTCAGCCACGCCCTAATCATTTCTAACCAGATTGATTATCTCGGCGGCATGCCCACCACCCAGCCTAAGCCGGTCCGCACATCGGAAAAAGCTCGCGACATGCTCAAATTTGATCTCGAGAACGAGACGGAAACCATTCGCAATTACCGCGATCGCGTGCGCCAGTGCGAAACCCTTGGTGAATTCTCCATGGCCGAGCACATTCGAGAGATTCTAATGGACGAACAGGATCATCAGATCTCTCTCGCCACCGCTCTAGGTCAGGAAGTCCCGCACAACTCCTAAAATCGGCTCCAAGAAATAAGCAGCGCGAATAGTTTCCCAGGAGACTCAAATGACTGACGAACAGAAGCCGTCCGGCGCAGAGGAATTGCTCACCAACGTCGCCACCACCATCGGCTCCGCGCTTGGTACCGTTGCCGCAAAGGTAAACGAATTCTCCAAGGTCGCCGGCGCGGAAGCCAAGCGCCAGCGGCCTCGCGCAAAAGCTGGAAAAAAATCGCGTCCGGCCGGCCGTTCAAAGCGAAAGGCCAAACCCGCGAAACGCGCCGCTAAGTCCGCAGGCCGCAAGCGCCCGGCTCGCAAAAAATCCAGGCGTTAGTATTGGCGGTGTTCATGCGCCCTAATACGCTAGCGCTAGTAGCTCGTCATTTAGCTCTTCAACCTAGCGCTGGAACACCTGTTTAAATCCCGCCGGAGGGTCGAAGGTCATACCTAAAAACTCACCCAACTTTAGGGTATGTTCTGGATTGTTCCCTCGCCCAATTAAGTCCATCGTATCGGCGCGCGATATCCTGTGTTCGCCCCGGTCAAAACCGCCGGGTTTTCGTTAACGTCCAAGGAGAAGACATGAAATCAATCTCGCTCGTACGACTGCTCATCCTCGCCGCCGTTACATCTCTCGTGGGATGCTCTGGCGGAGCCACCAAATCCCCGGATGTGACGGACAGCGTCCGCAAAGCGCTCGATCAAGCCAATCTCCACGACGTAAAAGTCAGCCAGGATCGCGACAAAGGTGTAGTCACCTTGACCGGCCAAGTCGCTGCTGACGCCGACAAGGCCCAGGCCGAATCCATAGCCAAGTCAATCGCCGGCTCTCAAGTTGTTGCGGACGAAATCGCCGTGGTCCCGCCTGGTCCTGGCTCCAGCGATGTCAAGACAGTCAACTCCGACCTCGACAAGGGCATCGAGAAAAATTTAGACGCCGCTTTGATTCAAAACAGATTTAACAAAGATGTGAAGTATGACGTAAAAAATGGAGTCGTCACGCTGAACGGCGAAGTGAGTTCGCAGGCCAAGCGCGCACAAGTGGAAAAAGTAGCGGCAGGTGTCCCCAACGTCCAGCAAGTAGTGAACGATCTACAAGTCAAGAATCAAAAGGCCAGCTCGACGCAGTAAAACGAGACAACTTTCAGAAATCTTCGCGGATAACCCGCCGGCACCGGTTGCTGGCGGGTATTCCGGCCCTCTATTGCAATACCTTCGATAACGACTTGTAGATTTCCAAGCCGCCGTTGTAGTTGTAATTTATGTATCCCAGTCTTCTGAATTTATTCATGAAGAAGTTCACGCGAGGTCTGGTAGTCCCAATCATTTCCGCCAGCGTGTCTTGCGTCACTCGCTGCAGGATCGAAGGATTTTCGCTCCCCTTTTCATAATCGTTCAGCAGCAAAAGCGCGCGTGCCAGTCTTTTTTCGCTCGAATTAAATAAATGGTCGATTAGATCCTGTTCGATGCGGTTGTTCCGCGACAGCAGGTAATTTATGAATTGCGTGCAAACGTGCGGCTCTTTCTCGATTAGGTGGATCATCCTCTTTCGCTCGATCACCATGATCTTGCTCGGCACCATCGTGATCGCCGATGTCTGGTAAATGGCATGTCCCCCGATGCAGGCCTCCCCGAAGAAATCTCTTCGGCCTAGGAACCCCAGTACGCCGCTTCTCCCGCGCCGAGAAACCAGCACCAGCTTCACTACTCCCTCTTGAATGTAATGCACATCCCTGCACTGCTCTCCTTGAGAAAAAATCGTCTTGCTCGGCACGTATTCCACAATCTTTCCCGACAATACTTTCGGGAAAATCGTCTTCGTTGATTTGCCGGTCTTGCTTGCCGTCATCTCTTCCTCAACTTATGCTTTGCTTTGCAAAATTGAATCATTGCTATACCGCCTCCAAAACAATCTTGTACGTTCGGGCAATTTTTGTCTGTCTAACATTGGACAGACAAAAAGTCCGATCGCTTGTATCCTGCCCAAGTCTTTTGCGTTCTTTTATCCTGGTAGACCGCTGGAGATTAGGAACTTACATCACCGCGCAATAACAAGTCTAGGGTTCGATATCTTCCGAACGCTTAAGGACGGCCATCCTCTTTGGATCGCGGAAGTCGCAACTCTAGATCAAGCTAAAGCGAATGTGTACGCTCTTGCTTCGAAGGCTCGCGGTGAATATTTCATCCGAGACGCTTCAACCGGAGAAATCGTCTTTAAATTCATATCCCCCGATTGATCCTCCTTGCGCTACTCCCGTTCCGCTTGCAGCACGAATAATTTTCTAAGCAGAATGCTGTAGGCCTCTGTCAACCCGTTCAATCTAAAGACTTAATTTCGGGTTCTATCCGGCATCTAAGATGCCCCTTTGAAGGCTGAACGCAACTGAGAAGAACAAACAGTAGGAGGCCTTATGGAACCCACTTTCGACATTTTCAAACGGCTTAGAAATGGAAAGCCTCTTTGGATCACTTCCGTGCCGGGTATTGAGGAAGCTCGCGTACGTGTCCACCGATTGGGCGCTGTAGCCCCCGGGGAATACTTAATTTACTCGCAACGAAAAGGCGTGATCGTTGAGTACGTGAACAGCTAGACCTAAATCCCGGTTCTGGACGCACAAATTCGAATTTAGTTTTTCATCGGAGAAGCTTCCTCTACAGAGCCCAGCCTATTGAGTCTGTATCGCAACTCCGGTTTTGGTCAGGGTGCGACTTTTTACCCTGAGCTTCGAAGGGTAGTCGTGTCGTAAGTCAGCTAAAATCAGTGCGGCTTCAGCCGCTGAGGGAGCATTTCTACCGTCGCGACCCAGCCCGATTCTCCCGCCGTAACAGGCCAGTAATATTCTCCCGATATCCTGATAACCTATCCTTGAGGACAATATGTCGCGCAACAAGCTTGCGGACCCTAGCTTATTTTTGAATCGCCACTTTTCCTGGCTGCAATTCAACGAGCGCGTCCTGGAAGAAGCGCGCGACGCAAAGAATCCTCTTCTTGAACGCGTCAAGTTCCTCGCCATCACAGCCAGCAATCTTGACGAGTTCGTGGAAGTTCGCGTCGCTGGCCTTTTGCAGCAGGTGGAACACGGTATCCAGGATCCCGGCCCCGATGGCCGCAAACCGCGCGAAGTGCTCACCGAACTTGCCGCCCGCACGCACAAATTTGTAAAAGCTCAGTATGATTGCTGGCGCGAAGAGCTCGTTCCTTCTCTGCTCTCCGAATCGATAAAGATCGTCACCATGCGCTCTCTGCGTCCGTCCGCCCGCGCGCATGTCGAAAACTTTTACTCTAAAACTGCCGAGCCCCTGCTCACGCCGGTAACCGTCGATCCCGCCCATCCATTCCCGCACGTAATTAATAAGGCGATTTGTCTGGCGTTTCTTCTGTGTCGCAAAAAACGTGGTTCGCAGCCCTATCTGGGAGTTGTCACGGTGCCGCGCGCCCTCCCGCGCTTGGTGCAGTTGCCCTCCTCCAACGGCTCCGTCGAATACGTTTTTCTTTCCGACGTAATTCACGCTTTCGCCGAACGCCTCTATCACGGATACGAAGTGTTTTCCGCCGCTGCCTTTCGCGTCACTCGTAACAGTAATCTTTATCTCGAAGCCGAAGAATCGCGCAGCATTATGGATTCGGTTGACGCCCAACTTCACAGCCGCAGAAAAGGTGAAGCCGTCCGCCTCGAAATCGAAGCCGGCGCGAATCAGGAAATTATCGACCGTCTGGTGGTCAATTTCCGTCTGGCGTCCTGGCAAATTGTTCGCGTGGACGGGCCGCCCAATCTTTCGCGCATCGCCTATCTCTATGACGCGATTCCTCGGCCCGATTTAAAATTCCGTTCATTCATTCCGCGTGAGTTGGCGCTCAAATCCGAACCCGGCGCGCTCTTCGACCTGATTCGAAAGCGCGACGTTTTGCTGCATCATCCGTACGACTCCTATTCGTCGATCGTCCGCTTCATCGAAAGCGCTGCCACCGATCCCGACGTCCTCTCCATCCGCCAAACCCTCTATCGCACCAGCGAAAACTCTCCCATCGTCCGCGCTTTGATCGAAGCCGCCGCAAAAAAGGAAGTCGCTGTCGTCGTGGAGCTCAAAGCTCGTTTCGACGAAGCTTCCAACATCCGCTGGGCGCGCAATCTGCAGGAAGCCGGTGTGCAGGTCTTCCACGGCGTGGTCGGCCTGAAAACGCATTGCAAACTTGCTCTAATCGCTCGCCGCGAGCAAGGCGGCAAGATCCGCCAGTACGCGCATCTCGGCACCGGCAATTACAATCCTTCCACCGCTCGTTACTACACTGACCTGAGCCTGCTCACCTGCGATCCGCGTATCACCTCATCCGTGCAACATGTCTTTAATTATTTGACGGCTTACTCCGAACGCCCCCAATACTTGCCGTTGTTTGTGGCGCCGCTGAATTTGGGAAGAAGCTGTCTGGACTTGATTCACCGCGAAACTGTCCATGCCCGCGCTGGACGCCCGGCCTTTATTCTCGCCAAGGTAAACGCTCTGCTTGACGAAAAAATCATTCAGGCTCTCTACCGCGCTTCGCAGGCCGGCGTGCAGATTGAATTGATCGTGCGCGGCGCTTGCGCCTTGCGTCCGGGGGTTCGCGGAGTCAGCAGCCGCATTCGAGTCAGAAGCGTGGTGGGGCGTTTCCTGGAACACAGCCGCGTTTTTGCTTTTGGTAACGGAGGCCATACCGAAATCTATCTGGGCAGCGCGGATTGGATGCAGAGAAATATTTACGAGCGCGTGGAAGTCATGTTCCGCTTGAAAGATCCCGTTCTTTGCAGCCAGGTTTTCACGCAGGTTATTTCGCCCTATTTAGCGGACACGGAAAAAACTCGAGTCTTGCTTCCCAGTGGGGATTACGTTCGCGGACACAAAGCAGGTCAGTTCTCCGCCTCGCGCAATGGATTCCGTTTCAACGCCCAGGAGTTTTTGATCGGCTTCACCGAATCTCGCGAGAACGAGCAAGTTTGCCCGGTATTACCGACTTACGTGAAACTCCCCGCAGTTCCCAAAGGCGCCGGAAAATCCCCGCGCCCGTAGGTCTAAGAAGTCAGGTCTGATCGAGAGAATTCTTACTTTGGCCCGTAAACGTCCAGTTCCGTCTGCGTCCCGAGATATACTTTGCCGTTGGCAATGGTCGGCACCGCGAACTTCACAGCATTCCCCGCGGTATCGGTTCCGGTCTGACTGCTGTTCCATAATGGGGTAAGTGTTCCCGCTTGATAGGCATAAAGCACGGCGGGACCGAGCGTAGGCGCCGGCGTGCCATAGGTGGACGTGTCTACCGACCATATAATTCCATTCGTGTTTCCGTCTGCCGAAACCACCGGAGTACATCCCGGAAAATTAAACCCATGACCGGAAGTTTCGCTCGGCGATGTCGCCAGCAACCCATTGCTCAGAGGAAACTCTTTCAGATTGTCGCCGGCGCCACAGAAATAAACTGCGTCGTTGAAATAAGCAGGCGTGCTCCATAGCCCGCTAATTTGCCCCTGAACCTCCTCCGTAATCTGAGTGTCCTTACCTGTGGGGTAGGTGCCGCAAGTGGTCTGGCAGTAGTGCAAATTACCGGCCGTCATCTGATCCCGGTTGATTAGATAAATTGTGCCCTCTTTTCCCGCTTCCACCAGTTCATGCGTCACGCCGCCAGGCTGGTCCGGAAGCAACAGGACGCCGCCTGACCCTACGTCGCTATCATCTCCGTCGAGTGTGCTCTGATCGTAAGGGGTGAAGTAGTCCAGCAGAGAGAGCCTCGAACTGTCCGTATTGAACACCTTCATAATCGTATCGCCCAACTCGTGTGCCGGCACATTCACGGTATCGAAGTCGCCATTTCCGGAAGCGATGAAAATATTCGCACTAGAGTCCGCTGCAACGCCCGCGCCGGACATCCAGAAACCGCCCAAACCGCCATTCGGCGTCGTGACCAAGAGCGATGTTTGCGTAAACGTCCCGGTATCGTAGGCCAGCAGCCAGCCGTGGTATGGCGAGTCGTCGCAGTGAGATGCGTATCCTAGGTAGATTGTCCCATTCAACAGCAGTAGGCCCACGCGATTCAGATGATGCAGCCCGTCCAAGCTAACCACGCCTCCGCTGCTACCGTCTCCGTCCCCCGGTACTGACGCCGTGATAACTACCGGCCCCGGCGATTTCTCCGCGCCAGTCGTAATGTCGATCGCGTGCAGTCGGTGAATGTAATTTCCGTTCTCCTTCGACTTTGTTTCCACATACATCGTCCCGCTGCTGGGATCGATTACCGGTGTGCTAGTGATGCCCACCTGCGGGATGAGGTCCGTACAGCCTGAATCGAGATCGGCCTCGATGTTCACCGTCGTCGCTCCCGCCGCTGCCCCGTGAAGCGTATCGATCAAACTTGCATACCACAATAATCCTGCATTCGTTCCTGTGTTACTGTCGGCGTCAAACGCGTAAACGCTATCGCCTTCCGTCGCCACATAAATCACATTGTGCGTGCCTCCAGCGATCGTCACGTTCGGCACGTACAGCGGTTGCGCATAAATGTATCCATCCACCGCTTGCGAAAACAACTTTCCAAAACTCGCCATATTCACATTCGTCGGAGTCAGCATGCTCTCACTCAAGTTCTGCCCCGTTCGCCCAATATCGTTGTGCTGTGTAAACACGCCCGCAAACCCGCTGCTGTTGCTCGTGTGATTTGTCACACTCAAAATCGACACGCCCTTCGTCGATCCCGCCGCAGCTTGTATTGACGTGAAAGCCGCGTTCACTCCGCTTCCCAGCGTTCCGCTCGTTGCCACGCCCGACGCATTTACCGACGCCACGCTCGAATTCGAAGACGTCCATGTCGCGGTAGCTGTCAGATTCTGCGTACTCCCATCGCTGTAATGGCCTGTAGCTGTGAACGGCTGTGTCGTGCCGTTATCGGCAATCGAAGGATTCTGCGGACTCACCACGATCACTTGAAGCGAAATCGCGCTCACCGTCAGCGCTGTTGAGCCTCGTACGGATCCCAGCATCGCTTGAATCGTGGTAGTTCCGTTCGCCACGGCAGTAGCCAGACCATTTGTCCCCGCCGTATTGCTGATCGTCGCAATGTTCGTTTGGCTGGAACTCCAGGTGACCGTGGTCGTCAGATTTTGCGTGCTGTTGTCCGAATACGTGCCGGTAGCCGTGAATTGCTCCGTGCCTGTCGTTTCGATGGTTGGGTTCGCCGGTGTCACCGCAATCGAAACCAGCGTCGCAGCCGTCACCGTCAAAGTCACTGAGCCGCTCACCGCTCCGGAAACCGCCTGGATACTGCTCGTCCCAGTTCCCACCGCGGTAACCATTCCGCCCGCCGTAATCGTCGCCACACCCGTATTCTGAGAACTCCAAGTCGCTGAATTCGTCAAGTTTTGCGTTGTTTGATCCGAATAAGTGCCGGTGGCGATGAATTGCTCGGAAACGCCCTTCGCCATCGACAGACTAGGCGCCGTTACCGCAATTGAAACCAAGGTAGCATGGTGGTTCGAAGATGGTGAAAATGAGCAGCTTGACATCAACACAATGGCGCACAGCAACGCGACAACAGTACTCCCTCGAAGAGTCCAGTGTTGCGAACCCACCATCTTGCATTCTCCTCAAAAGAAGTGCGCTTTCGGATGTTGCAGCCGCAGTTGGACGCTTACACACCCTGCGGCGTTACGCGGAGGGACGATCCGAGGAGCCGATTATAACAACTTCCCTGTTTCCAACAAGTAGTCAGAGGTACAGTATTATGCAAAATCTAACCTTAAACTCGGGCCACTTCGTATCGAACCCCGTAGCGCTCTTCGCGGAAGCCGTTATAATCCGCCCATGGAACTAGACTTCGCCTCCGCGTTCCAATGGCTCCTGGGTCCTGAGCCTATCGACCAGAAACACCCCGGCCATCTCTGGCCTCGTTGGATTTTCCTCCGCTGTCTGGGTCTGATTTATTTCTCCGCCTTCTATTCTCTGTTGTTTCAAATTAAAGGCCTCATCGGTCCCGACGGAATCCTCCCCGCCGCCGACTATCTGAAAGCCGTCGCTTCCGCCTTCCCAGCCATGAAATTTTGGTACGCGCCGACGTTGTTTTGGTTCGGCGCGACCGACCGTGCATTGATAGCCGTCTGCTGGCTGGGAGTAATCGCATCGCTCCTGGTTGTTCTGAATATATGGCCGCGCTCCTCGCTGCTTGTCTGTTTCATTTGCTTTCTTTCTTTCGTCTGCGCTGCCCAGGATTTCTCCAACTATCAATCCGACGGCATGCTCCTCGAAGCCGGCTTCATCGCGCTCTTCTTCGCGCCTCCCGGATTTCTTCCCGGTCTCGGACGCGCCAATCCGCCGTCTCGCGCTAGCCTCTTTCTCTTGCAGTGGGAATGGTTTCGCATCTACTTCGAATCCGGAGTCGCCAAGATTGCCAGCGGGGACGTGGCCTGGCGCAAACTCACCGCCATGGACGACTACTACCAGAACGGCCCGCTTCCCACTTGGATTGGCTGGTACGTCCAGCAATTGCCTCACTGGTTTCACGCTTCCGCCGTCGTCTACACTCTGGTCACCGAGCTTGTGATCGTCTGGATGCTTTTCCTCCCGCGCCGCTTCCGCATCCTGTGCTTCTGCATCGTTACGCCATTCGAAGTTTCCATCATCCTCACCGCCAATTACACTTTCTTGAATTACTTGGTCTTCCTGCTGGGTTTTCTCCTGCTCGACGACCGCTTGATCGAATGGATAGTCCCGACGGGCATCCGCACGCGCGTGGAAACAACTACTTCCTGGTCATTTCTCAAAATGCCGGCGCCCAATCAATTGGGCGACGCGAAGCTAAATAAACGCTCGCCGGTAACCTGGCGCGAGCGCCTCACTCTCTTCCGCAGATCAGTCGTCTTCGTCTGCCTCGGCTTCGTTTTTTACGCCGCAACCGCGCAATTGATCTGGATGTTCGCTCCCAGTTTTCCGCTTCCACAATCTCCCGTGCGCGCCTTGGAGCCTTTCCGCATCGCCAATCGTTACGGCCTTTTCGCCGTGATGACGCACGGCCGCTACGAAATCGAATTCCAAGGCTCCCAAGATGGAAAAACCTGGACCGCCTATCCCTTCCGTTACAAGCCGCAGGACATCCACAAAGCCCCGGGAATTTACGCGCCCTATCAACCGCGCTTCGATTGGAATTTGTGGTTCGCCTCGCTCGGCCCCTGGCAGGACTCCCGTTTCGTCGTGTGGACCGAAGAGCGCCTGATCAAAAACAATGGCGACGTCCTCGAACTCTTCGCCAAAAATCCTTTCCCCAGCGCGCCGCCTCCCGAAGTTCGCGCCGTGATCTACCAATACTGGTTCACCGACCTCCGCACCAAGAAAGTAAACGGCGATTGGTGGCACCGCGAACTTCTCGGCGAATACGCCCCCGCCCTCCAACGCCAGCCCGACGGCAAAATCGCCATCATGGAAATTCCCACGGTAGAATCCCCCGAGCCGTAACATAAGAAGCCACGTGGTGTAGTTTTTCGTAGCGCCGGCATCCTGCCGGCTCCGTTCATCGCCAAGTTCATCTGTGCCGTCCAAACACTACCGCGGGGCGCAGCTCGCCTGCAGAGGTGGACATGCTGCTCCCGCTGCTGCAAGCAGAGGGTAGCCGGAAACACCCAAAGTTTTTGTCGTGTCCTTGGATTCTAAATTTGTCATCCCGACTGAGGCCGCCTTTTGGCCGACGAGGGACCTGCTTTTGTTTCCCCTCAGCGCCACAAACTGCAGAGAGAGAATCGTGAATGAAAATCCGAGGTATACTTCCGCGCTCGATACCCCATCTCAAAATCTAGGTGGACCACAGATGATCGCAGACCGCCCAGCCCCTCCTGCACATACCGGCATTTTCATGTTGATGAATGGCTTTCACGTCGCGGGCGCGGTATCCTGCCTCGCCCTACTCGGAATCCCCGACTTCATCGACGCCGCACCCAAGTCAGCTGAAGAGCTGGCAACTCAAATTGGTGCCGACCCCCAAGCGCTCTACCGTCTCATGCGCGCCACCGCCTGCGTGGGAGTGCTATCGGAAGGCCCCGACGGAAAATTCTCGCAAACGCCCATGTCCGCAATTCTGCGTAGCGACGCCACTCCCAGCCTGCGAGCCTTTGCCATCATGACCGGCAGAGAGTGGCACGGACGCGGCTGGTCCCATCTGGATTATTGCGTTCGCACCGGCAAACAAGCGCTGGAAGAAATCTACGGCGCTAACATTTTCGAATATCTAAAACAAAATCCTGCCGAAGGACAGATTTTCAACGACGCCATGACTCAGATATCCATGATCGATAGCCCTGCCGTTGCTGACGCCTACAATTTTGACGGCATTCATTCCATCGTGGACATTGCCGGCGGCCACGGTCTTCTCCTCGCCACCATCCTGAAAAAGAATTCGCAAATGCGCGGCACGCTCTACGAAATGCCTCACGTTCTGGAAGGAGCCAAGAATGGACCGTTGAAGCCCGTGATGGATCGCTGCACCCTGGCGTCCGGCGACATGTTTTCCTCGGTTCCGTCCGGCGCCGATGCCTACATCATGAAACACATCATCCACGACTGGCCCGACGATCGCTGCGTCCAGATCCTCAAAGCCTGCCGAAAAGGTGTTAACTCCTCCGGCAAACTCCTCGTCGTTGACAACGTAATTCATCCAGGCAACGACTTCTCCCCCGGCAAAGTCCTCGATCTCCAAATGCTGATCTTCCCCAGCGGCTGCGAGCGCACCGAAAAACAATTCCGCGCCCTGTTCGCCGCCGCCGGCTGGCAGCTAACCCGCATCATCCCCACGGTTGCAGCCGATTCCATCGTAGAAGGCCTCTCAGCATAATCCCGTGGCGTCTTAAGTCTGCAGCAACGTCGCCCTGCCGAGAATCCGGGTTAATGTAGCTCAGGTCTTCAGACCTAGGTCTTTGACATGGCGTTAGCGTTCAATTTGTCATCCCGACAGAGGCTGCCTTTTAGCCGACGAGGGACCTGCTTTTGCCTTGCCTCACGCCATCAGGTAAGACAATCTGGTAATAGATTATCAATGCGTAATCAACCATTCTCATAAATCAGCTCGGAGACACAAGGGATCATGCACAGCGCTAAGCGCAACCGGTTCGTAAAAGTATTTTTCATTGCAGGCGCTGTGGTGCCTTTGGCTCTGATAACCTTTGGTAGGGACTTTCAGTGCCGCAGACACTACGCATGGACGTGCAACACTGCCATGGTTTTTTTTGTGGATCATCTGGCCCACCTGGATTCTCATGCTTGATGCGGAACACGCGGGAACGATTGTTTTTATGTTGATATTGTCGTCCGCGCTTAACGGGCTCTGGTATGCAGGGTTAGCCTTTATTTCTTGGCACGTTGTTGGAGGTCTGAAAAGATTCATAACTGACATGGTCCGTCCTTCTTAGTCGCCGAAAAGTTCCCGATCTCGAAAGGAAAGTTCTGTTTGGGCTGGCTGGTCCTAATCCGGCGGCCGGCTGGTCCTATCCTCGCGGAACCAGAGTTCACCCCAAGCACGACTGAAGCTCGCGGGGGTGCCGGACCCTTCGTTCCTCAGAAGGGTCCGTGTTTTGACGTTATTCTTAGCTCAGCGTCAGAGTTCCAACGTTCAACACTAACGATTTACTGAGTTTAGCTTCCACAATATGTCCACAGCCTCCGACTCCTTGAAATTCACAAAACAACGTGCTAGCGTTCGACGTGTTTAATTTAGAGGAGCATCGGACCCTTCAAAAAAACGCCGCGAGGCTGTGCCTCCCCGAGTTTCGCTACTCTGAACTCTCTCTTATTGTTCGGTCTTTATCTAGCCCCAAACTCTCAAAATTAAATCGCCAAATTCCGAGATTAGAACACCCCGTAATATACAGAAAACAAACAACAGAGACTTGGTCAAATCGCCAAAAACTTCAAAAACGCTTGCACCCATTTTCTAAGTCCACCAGTCTCCTGTCGGCGCGAGATTCCGACAGCTACACGTTGCGAAAACTCAAGACTCCGGCGAGAAAAAACGAGCCATTTTTACAAAGTGGTTGTACCACTTCTAACCGAAAGTGGCCCAAAAGTAGATGTTACAGAAAACAAACAATTAAACCCTGTCTAACCGAGGCCAGAACAGCATTTAGCCAAACAGCATTTCAAGGCAATTTGCAGATACTCGCAGCCGCTCTCAGCCAAGGGTTTCGACCCTGCCCGGAAGCGACTCATGTCCTCTCCAAATCCCCTAACTTATCGAGATTCTATGGGCGTTCCTAATCAACGTCATCCCAACGACCCCCAACCAGAGTCGTCGCCCTCCGGACTTAGCCCGGAACTCGTGCTGGCCCACCTCGCGACGCTTTCGCAACCCGCCAGCATCCGCGAGATCGCTCACGGCATGGAGCTGAAGCACCATGGCCGCCGTTTCCTCCCTCGCGTCCTGCATCGACTGAAGAAGAGCGGCGACGTAGAAGAAACGCGCGGCGGCCGCTACAAATTGCCAGGCGCAAAGGAAACGCAGAAAGCCGCGACCAAGCGTAAAGACCGCGAGTCGGCTTCCGAGAAAATTCCCACGCATAGCCGGTCAGAAAATAGGCAATCAGTTTCCGACGCGACACCGAAACGCGCTCACGATCCAAATCTAATTCCCGGGAGAATCGTAGCGCATCGTGACGGCTACGCCTTCCTCGTCCCCGATTCTCCAATCCCTAGAGTGGAAGGTGATCTCTTCATCGGCCGCGACAATTTGAGTGACGCGATGCACGGCGACCGTGTCCTCGCCCGCGTCATACGCCGCCGCCCCGACGGACGCGCAGAGGGCGGCGTCGTTCAAATCGTCGAACGCCGGCATCCCACGCTTGTCGGCCTATTTCGTTACGGCCCGCAGGGCAACGTCGTGCTGCCCTACGACACGCGCATCCTCCACGAAGTCTCGATTCCTCCGGGTGATGAACTCACTCCTGAATTGCGCGCAAAACTCGGCATTGCTGCAGGAACAGAATCTGCCGCCAATCGCCGCCTGCGTCTACCGGAACTGGATGGCGCAGTCGTAGACGTCCAAATCAGGCGCTATCCCAAAGGTGGCCTCGCTCCTGTCGGACGTGTGCTGGAGATCCTCGGACGCCCGGGCGACATCGGCGTGGACGTTGAAATCATTATTCGCAAGCATCATTTGGCTCACATCTTCCCCGACGAAGTCTTGGCCGAAGCGCGCAACGAGAAGCAGCAAGTAGAAAAATCCGAACTCGTCGGCCGCCGCGATTTTCGCGATCTCGCCATCGTCACAATTGATGGTGAAACGGCGCGAGACTTCGACGACGCCGTGCGCGTCGCGCCTCTGCCCAACGGCCATTTCGAGCTTCAAGTGCATATCGCCGACGTCGCCCATTACGTCGCGCGCAACTTCGCGCTCGACCGCGAAGCCCATCTGCGCGGCACCTCAGTGTATTTTCCCAATCGCGCGGTCCCCATGCTGCCGGAAGAACTGTCCAACGGAATTTGCTCGCTGAACCCAAAAGTGGATCGGCTGGTGATGAGCGTGGTGATGGAAATGGACGCCACCGGGAAAATGATCCATTCTGAGTTTTTTCCGGGTGTGATCCGTTCCGCCGAACGCATGACCTATACCAACGTCAACAAAGTCATCGAAGGCGATCCGGAGATGACCGCGCGATATGCGCCCCTGGTGGAAGATTTCCGGCGCATGAAGGAACTCGCTCTTTTGCTGAATCGCCGCCGAGTCGCTCGCGGCTCCATTGATTTCGATCTTCCCGAGCCGGTCATCGAATTCGATCCCGAGGGCCGCATGCTCAGCATCGTCCGCAGCGAGCGCAACATCGCTCATCGTCTGATCGAAGAATTTATGCTCGCGGCCAACGAAGCCGTCGCGGACTATCTGGAAAAGCGTGGCGTTGCTTCACTTCACCGTGTCCACGAAAAGCCGGATCCCAAAAAGGTTCTCGAGTTCGAGGAGCTGGCCAAGGCTTTCGGTTACTCGCTCGGTGTCGAAGATTTAGCCGAGCGCCGCGTGGCTGTTCGCCACGGCTCGGTGCGTCAGGAAGCACGACGCGGCCGCGGAAAGCGAGGCCGCGAGCGTCCCATGACTGTCACCTTGCCGGCCGCCGACGAAGTGGACATCCGTCCGCAGCACTATCAGCGTCTTACCCAGAAAATTGCAGGCAAGCCCGAAGAGCGCATCCTCTCTTATTTAATGCTGCGCTCGCTGAAACAAGCGCGTTACGCTGCCGACCCCCTGGGCCATTTCGCGCTGGCCACCAAGGAATACACCCACTTCACTTCGCCGATTCGCCGTTACCCTGACCTCATCGTCCATCGCTGTCTGAAATGGGCGCTGGAACATCCAGACGTTGCCCCGATCCGCGCGCCCGTTGAAGAACCGCGTCCCGGCAAACCTGAAACCATGGCGATGTTGGGTCCCTATCGGCGCGTCGAGTTAAAGGAAATTGCGGCGGAGAGCTCTGAAGCCGAGCGTCGCGCCGATGCGGCCGAACGCGAGCTGATGGAATGGAAGACTGCGCAGTTTATGGAAAGCCATCTCGGCGAAGAGTATGATGCCCTGATTATTTCTGTCCAAAAGTTCGGGTTTTTCGTCGAGCTAGTAGATATTTTCGTTGAGGGCTTGGTCAGCGTGGATCGTCTGGAAGAATTCACCGCGCAGCGATGTGTCTATCGCGAGCGCGATCACTCCATCGTATGCGAATCCCATCACGGCTCTCGCGGGTCGCGTGGCAAAAACACGCAGACGTCTTTTCATCTGGGAGACCGTATCAAGGTGCGAGCCGAACGCATTGACCCGTTCCGCCACCGCGTAGAATTTGCGCCGGTTTAATATGCTTTACGAAATCATCTTCGCGAATATCTTGCGCAAAATTTTAACTTAATGTTTGAGGAGGTGAATGATGTCGGCACGGCAATGCCCGAATTGCATGGCCTTCGTTCCCGCGGGGCAAATTGTCGCCTATTCATACGACCTGGTTTGTCCCAACTGCCAGCATCCACTGGAAATCGCCGCAGTCAGCCAATATTTATCGGCGTTCGCCGGCCTGGTCGCCGGGGCGATCGTGTGGTGGCTTGCGAACGCGCACTATTCTAAAGAGAGCGGAGCGCTTTCCTGGGTTCTTCCGATGCTTTACAGTTACCTCGCTTTCAGCGTGGTAGCCCCGCTTGCTCTGATTTTCACCGCCGATCTAAAGCTGAAGCCCCTAGACGCAGTCGACGTTCAATACGGAACATCCACTCAGCCTTCGTCACATCACCATTAATTATTTAATAACTTACGGTAACTAAACCGTATATCCGGTGGTACCATTGACGTTTTTCAGGCCGAAATCAAAACTGGAGCGTCATGGGAATTTACTCGTCGCTCGTTGGCAAGCGAGTGCAAGTGCAATACCGCGCCGCGGACGTTCATTTGTCGGCGAACGGGACGCTGGTCTCCGACTCCGGAACTTCCATCGTCCTGGAGGACCATCTTTCGCAGGGCGAAAAAGAAAAAACCATCCGCGTCGAAATCCCTTATCAATTTGTGATTCGCGTCACCGAAACACGCGAGACACAGTCAACCAAGCAAGTTCCTCCCATCCAGTCCAAAAAAAAATCCTGAAATACTGCCGAGCGGTTACCGTAGAGAGTTCTAAGGTCAGAGCGCTGCATTCCTTAGCGATCTGACAGCATCTATTCATTTGCGGAAGCCGGCGAAGTGATTCGCTGGGAGTTTTGGTGCGGAATTCGGGCAAGAGCGCGGGTATATTTGGATTTTATCTCTGGAGGTTGGAATGAAACCGACAGTTGGATTCATAGGGCTCCGATTAATGGGTGGGCCGATGGCGAAAAATCTGGCCAAGGCCGGATTTCCGCTCGTCATTTGGAACCGCACGCGTGCAAAGGCAGAAGAGTTTGTTCGCGAGAGCGCCGGCTCCGATGTGAAGGCCAGTGCGAGTCCGCGCGAGACGGCGGAGCAGGCAGACTTCCTGATTACGATTGTCAGCGATCCGCCGGCGTTGGAAGAAGTTTTATGGGGTCAGGACGGCGCGTTAGAAGGTCTGCGGCGCGGCACTACCTACATTGATTCCAGCACGGTGTCTCCCGACCTCGTTCGCAAAGTAGGAAAGACATGCAAGGAACGAGGCGTTGGCTTTCTGGATGCGCCGGTGACGGGGGGGACTTGGGGTGCGGAAAAAGGGGAACTGGTTTTCATGGTCGGCGGGGAGAAGGAAGTTCTGGAGCGCGCGAAGCCGGTGCTGCAAACTCTGGGTAAACGCATTTTTCTCTTGGGTCCAAACGGCGCTGGCCAAGCGGTGAAACTTGCGATGAATTTGATTCTAGCGCTTCAAGTGGAGGCATTGGCCGAAGCACTCGCGTTGGTTAGCAGCGAAGGCATACCGGGGGAACGACTGGTAGAGGTGCTGCAATCGAGCATGGCGCGTGCGGGAGTGCTCGATGTGAAGGCGCCACTAATGTTGAAAAACGAATTTCCGCCGAGCTTTCCGTTGCGGTTGATGCACAAGGACATTCGACTCGCTCTGGAACTAGCAAAGCTGCATGGTCTGACGCTTCCCGCAGCGTCCGCTTCGTATTCAACGTATGACGCGGTGAAGAAATCATCAAAGGATGACCCGGACTACGCCGCAGTGGCAAGGTTCTGGGAAAAATCCTAGCTTGAGTTTTATGTATTCGCTGTCGGTGGAAAGAAACTGAAGGGAAGATCGCGACCGGAGCGCAAGCCGGCCGGAGCAGCGAGTATGGCGGGAATTGCGTTCACGACGACGGCTGCGGTAGCAACATCCCCGTGTGTACCGCCTGGAATGGCCAGCGAAATATTTGGTTCGCCCCTTAATTCGATGGTATCGGAGGGACTCTTCGCTCCGACGTACATTTTAAGCTCCATAAAAATTTTCTCTTGGCCGGCAATGATCCCGCGAGCGACTTGATGGACTCCGGCCACCTGGCCTCGCACCACTTGCAGGAATTCGGTTTTCACGTCTTCTTCCGCGAGCACCGGATCAATCGTTTCGGAAATATCATCCAGCGCGAAACCGAGACCGTCAGCAACCATGGCTATGGATTCCGGCAAGCCGTGATGCTTGATCGCTCCTGCGGCCACTTGCGCGCGGAATTCTTCAGGTGTCATACCCGCACCGATTTTCTTTTGTAACGGGAGGCGGCGCTTCGATGCGTCTACGATTCGCACAGCGCCGGCCCAGTCCACGCGCTGTGACACAGCGGAGAGTGTGAGGATTAGCTTGTCCATTACAAACCCCGGATTCACACCGGTACCGAGTAAGGCGACCCCCTCTTCTTTTGCCGTAGCGTCAAGCTGCTTCGATAGTTCAGGATGCTTTTTCCAGGGATAGGCCAGCTCTTCGCAGGTGGATACGATGCAGCATCCGGCTGCAAGACATTCCTTCAATTGATCCATCACACTTGTAAGGTACGAGGATGTGGAGTGAACGACGATATCCACGGATTTTTCCAGCACGGGCTGCGACTCTGAGGAAACGACCACTCCCCATGGGGCATCCGGCGCGCCAATCACTTCGCCAAGGTCGCGCCCCACTTTGGCCGGATCTTTATCGATCGCGCCAACGATTTCAATCATTGCTTTCTGCCGCATTAAGCGGGCGATTGACGCACCGATGGGCCCGACACCAAACTGCACAGCGCGAATCTTCTTCGTCACATGCTCCTCCCGCAATTTTTGAAGAGCCAATACCTTAAAGTTTTCCGCCCATGACTGCAACCGGATTCGCGGGTCTTGTGGGGTGAAGCGGAGAGCCGCATAATGTGCCGACGATCCCGTGACGACATCCCAGCCTGAAACGCAATCCTCCAAGAGAAATTGGCCGCGCAGAATGGCGCAGGCGCTTCTGCAGTATGGCGGAAGCGTGCTCGTTCTTTACCTTCTATTCCGACTTTTGCCCGGACGCCAAGTTTGGCAAGCGCTGAGGCTTTTGCCGGTGCGGTTGTGGTTGCTGGTTCTGCTCGGATATCTGGCAGCGCATTGCATCGGAGCGGCAAAATATCGGCTGGTGCTGAACATCGGCGGTGCGGGCATCAGCGTGCGGCAGGCAGTACGATGTTATTTTGCCGGGCTATTTGGCTCGCTGTTTCTGCCTTCGTTGATCGGCGGGGATGTTCTGCGATTGGCCATGGCTCTGCGCGCGGCGAAGAGCAGGGCTGGAGTTGTGCTGGGAAGTTTGGTGGATCGCATTTCGGATTTTGCCGCGCTGGCGCTGCTCGCGGTTATCGGGGCAGCTTTGGCGCCCGGATCGCTCGACCCGCGGAGCCGAAAAATATTCGAGCTGGTGGCGGGGATCGCGATTCTGGGTGTTGTCCTTATAGCGGCAGTGATTGCGATGCTGCCGGTGCGCCGATTTTCTTTTCGCATGAAGCGGAGGTTCGTTCGTCTGCGCGGGGCGGTGCGCTCGACGTTGAAACAGCCGAGCGCAATGCTTAGAGCATTGAGCATGAGCGTCACGGTTCAGGTGATTTTTATCGTTCTGAACGTGGTGCTAGCTGATGCTTGCGGATTGCACCTTCGGTTTCGCGTGTGGCTGTTTGCGTGGCCGCTGGCAAAACTGGCGGCAGCGGTTCCGATTACACAAGCAGGTATCGGAGTGCGCGAAGCAGCGCTGGCAGCATTGCTGGTTCCGTTCGGCGCTACGGCGGTGCTGGCAGTCGCTTCCGGACTGGCCTGGGATGCGGTTTCGATCAGTGGTGCGATTGCTGGAGGGATTTTCGCGTTACTTGCAGGACGTTTTTGGCCGGATACTCGAAGTGAAAGCGGGGACCGGGCGTAGACGCACGGGATGGCGCGAGAAAAATTCTTTGCGCGTCTTCAGATACGAGATCGAGTAGAACGGACGAACTCGCGAAGGGTACTTACGTTCGGCCCGTAAGAACCCACACGGCCAGCATCCACGGGCAGGCCGAGATACTCCGCCTTTTCTATGCTGAGGCCGGCGTCGTCAAGTTCGGCGAGGCTGTAACCTTCCGTAGGCACCAAGCGGTTGCGGCGCGACAAATCCACCGGGCGCGGAGGCCGGCGCGCACTCCATGGTTTTCTTACGATGTTGAAAAAATCGTCCCAGTCACGCTTATTCCACATAACTCCTCCCGTTGTTCCGGGTACAACCTTTGATGCTTTGCAGTCGCTTCCGGTCGCTTATCGTTTTTTGCGCCGGTCTCGCAGTCGTTGGACTGGAGTGCAGCAGATAATAACCCCCTATGTAGTGGAAAGTCGCGAATGAAACCGGGTTGTATCCTTTGAGTTATCGCATTATTGGAACGCGGCATCATCGCGCCCTGTGTGTATCACAAGGGCTTCGAGTTGTAAATTTTTGCTTTTGGCGATGGTCGAAAATCCCAGTGAGCCACAAAAACTCTCGATAAATGGCGGCGATGGACAACGCCGACACACTGGCGCGAGTGGGTTATACTTTTAGGACGTTAAGGGTTCGTGCCAGCTAAATGGAAATCGTATGAGCAATCCGGTGATCGTCGTGCACTACCACGAGGCGTGGTTGAAAGGCCGCAACCGGCGATTTTTTCTGGGCAAGCTTTCCACCGCGCTGCGTCAGGCGCTTCAGGGAATCCCTGTGGTTCGAATCGAAAAGCCGGGCGACCGGTTCGTGGTCACATTGGGCGACGGCGCTTCGCAGCGAGAAGCGGTGGCGCGCGTTGAGCGAGTGCTCGGAATTGCGTTTTATGCGCCGGCGCGCACGGTGGAACGCGGCATGGAAGCAATTTGCCAGGCGGCCTGGGAAGAGATCGAGCCCCTTCGTTTTGAGAGTTTTGCGGTGCGGGCGAAACGAAGCGACAAATCTTTCCTGCAATCGAGCATGGAAATTGAGTCCGTGGCCGGAAGATATCTTTTAGAAAAACTCAAGGCGACGGGGCGCGCAGTAAAAGTTCGATTGAAAGATCCTGAGGCGACTTGCTACGTGGAGATCACCTCGGGACCCGCGTTGGTGTATGCGAGAAAGATTCCTGGCGCGGGTGGATTACCTGCGAACACGGCCGGCCGAATGATGTGCCTGCTATCGGGCGGATACGATTCGGCGGTGGCTGCGTACCATATGATGAAGCGCGGTGCGCATTTAAGTTTTGCGCATTTTTACGGCTCGGGCGCCAAGCCGGGGGAATCTTCCTTACATGTGGCGAGCGCGCTGGCGAGGCAACTTGTTCCCTATCAATTTCACGCGAAACTTTACCGCGTTCCGTTTGAGCCGATACAACGCGAAATCGTGCGGTATGCTCCGGAAAACTATCGCGTGTTGCTTTATCGAAGAATGATGCTGCGAATTGCGGAAGTGTTGGCAAAACGGGACCGCGCGCTCGCGCTTATTACGGGCGATAGCCTGGGGCAAGTGGCGTCGCAAACTCTGCGCAATTTGGTGGCGGTGGATGGCGCGGCGCACATGGTCGTTTTCCGGCCACTGATCGGCACCGATAAAATGGAAATACTGGCGACGGCGCGAAAAATCGGGACGTATGACATTTCTTCGGAACCATTTCATGATTGCTGTCCTATTTTTCTGCCGCGGATGCCTGCTCTGTATGCTTCCGGTGAGGAGCTTGACGAAGCGGAGGCTAAGCTGGACGTGCCGGCACTGGTTACGCAGGGATTGCGCAGCACGACCCTGGAGCAATTTCATTACGAAGGGGCGAAGATCAAGAGCGAAGTTTTTCCCGCGTTGCAATATCGCGCATCGCGTAGGACTGCCACGGCCTAGATTGATCGGGCTGAAAATAGGAAGGGCGCTGAATCGTTCAGCGCCCTAATGCACTTATCAAAAAATTAAAGCGAAGATTTGAGTTAGCGATCGCGTCCGCCGCCATATCCTCCGCGGTCACCGCGATCACCTCCGCGGCCACGACCCCCGCCCCCATATCCTCCGCGGCCACCACCGCCTCCTGCGCCATGCCCGCCGCCGTGTCCACCGCGCCCGCCGCCTCCGGAGCCGCCGCCTTCACGTTGCGGACGAGCTTCGTTGACTACCAACGCGCGACCTAGAAAATCTTTGCCGTTGAGGGCTGCGATTGCTTTTTCGGCTTCCACATCGTTACCAATTTCCGCAAAGCCGAATCCGCGAGGCTGACCCGTGAAACGATCGCGCAACAGAGTGAGCGAATCAGGTTGAACGCCAATTTCGGAAAATAGCGCCGCCACCTGTTCTTCCGTAGCCTTGAACGACAGATTTCCGACATACAATTTCTTCACGGTCGTCTCCTTCTTCCCCGGCGATTACCAGGTTGCAAAATCGAAGCTGAAGAGACAGGATCCCGGCTCGGACGGCCAGCTATGGTTCAGCCACTCCCAGCTGAAGCGAGCGCTCCAGCAGCTCACGAGCATCTTGCGGCATGTGACCCCGGCAGTCAACACCGGCTACGCGGCGGAGGGCTGCTTTGAGCGCAGAGTCTGAGCGCGGTAGAAAAGTGGTAGGATTCGGCAGAATTTCGGAGAAGAAGACGTGCGAGCGGAGGCAACATGCGCGGAACGATGATGGATTTTCCGCTTACGATTCAACCCATTCTGGAACGCGCCGGAAAATTGTTTCCGACTGTAGAAATTGTATCGCGGCTACCGGATCGCTCCTTGAAGCGCACGAAGTATGGCGAGGTCTACCGGCGTGCGCGGAGATTGGCGCGCGGGCTCGAGCTGGCCGGAATGGCGGCGGGCGATCGCGTAGCCACATTGATGTGGAACCATTCAACACATCTGGAGGCTTACCTGGGCGTGCCGGTGGCCGGAGGTGTTTTGCACACTTTGAATCTGCGGCTGCATCCTGACGAGCTAGTTTACATCGTGAATCATGCGCGCGATCGCTATCTGATTATTGACGACATTCTGTTGCCTGTTTACGAATCCATTCGCGCCAAGGCGCATTTCGAACGCGTGTTTGTGGTGCCGTTCAGCGGAGAGAAAATTGCGCGTTCACACGAAAGTTATGAAGATTTTCTTTCGGCTGCGGATGATGATTTTGTGTACCCCACCTTAGAAGAAAACGACGCAGCGATTATGAGTTTTACCTCCGGAACGACGGGGAAACCGAAAGGAGTGGTGTATTCCCATCGCGCTTTGGTCTTGCACAGCCTGGCCCAGGGGCTTACTGACAGTTTTAATGTCGGGCATCATGACGTTCTTTTGCCGGCGTCTTCGATGTTTCACGCGAATGGCTGGGGAGTACCGTTCACGGCGACTTTGGTGGGGGCGAAATTGGTTTTGCCCGGTCCGTGTGTGGACGCGGCAAGTCTGTTGGACTTGATAGAAACAGAAAAAGTGACGCTTGCGTTTGCGGTGCCGACGGTTTGGCTGGGTGTGTTGGGTGCGCTTGAGAAAGAGCCGGGACGCTGGAAAATCTCGAAGCCGGTCAGGATTATTTGCGGAGGAGCTGCGGTGCCCGAGTCACTTCTGCGCGGACTCGATCGTTTTAACTTCCATATAACTCATCTTTGGGGCATGACGGAAACTGCGCCGATGGGGACGACAGCACCGATCAAGTCCTCGCTGATGAATCGTTCGGATGATGAGAAATATAGAATTCGGGCGAAGCAAGGAATTCCCGCGCCGTTTGTGGAATTGCGTGTGATGGGGGCGCTAGGTGAAGCGCCGTGGGATGGTGTAACGCCGGGGGAATTAGAAGTTCGCGGTCCGTGGATCGCGGCAAGTTATTTTGAGTCGCCGGAGACGGCCGATCGTTGGACGCGCGATGGATGGTTTCGAACCGGGGATGTAGCGACTATGGATGAAGAGGGCTACGTTCAAATTCTTGACCGCAGCAAAGACCTGGTGAAATCCGGCGGCGAATGGATTAGTTCCGTGGATTTGGAAAATGCGCTGATGGGCCATCCGAGCGTGCCGAAAGCCGCGGTGATCGGCGTCCCGCATCCCAAGTGGCAGGAGAGACCGCTGGCGGTGGTCGTGTTGAAAGAAGGCGTATCGGCGGAACCGGAGGAATTGCGCGAGTTTCTGGCGCAAAAATTTGCGAAGTGGCAGTTACCGGATGCGTTTGTGTTTGCTACGGAAATTCCGCGAACGTCGGTGGGAAAATTTCTTAAGACAAAATTGCGCGAGCAGTACGCGAATTGGAACTGGGGTTCATAGCAGGCTGAACGGTTTCATTCCTGCGGTTCCTGTTTCCGCTGAAAACTCAGGTGCGGTAACTTGCATTGATGCGCACGTATTCTGCGGTGAAATCGCACGTCCAGACGCGCGCGACACCGCGTCCAGCATGTAGATCCACGAGGACGGACACATATTTCGCCAACATTTTGCGATGCGCTACACGCTCACTGAAAGGATGCTCGCGGCCTCGTTGGCATACACGGATGCCGGCTAGTTCTATATCAACTTTGCTGGGATCAAGTGGAACTTCGGCGCGGCCTGCGGCGGCTAGAATGCGGCCCCAATTGGGGTCGGCGCCGGCGAAGGCGGTTTTTACGAGAGGCGAATTCGCTATGGTTCGGGCGATTTTATCTGCGGCAGCATCGGAGGGTGCGCCGCGGAGTTCGATTTCAATTACGCGCTGAGCGCCTTCGCCGTCCAATACGATAGCGAGCGCGAGAGATTTGCAGACGTCTTCGAGAGCTCCCATGAACCTCCGGTAATCACCATTCTCGCTTGTAATTTTTCCGGCGCCGCTTTCACCGTTGGCTAGCAGGATGACAGTGTCGTTCGTAGAGGTATCTCCATCCACGGTGATCGCGTTGAATGTGCGCGCCGCGACTGAGTTGAGCGCTCTTGATAGCAGCGCCGACGAAATGTCAGCGTCGGTGGCGAGGAATCCAAGCATGGTGGCCATGTTTGGAGCGATCATCCCGGAACCTTTGGCGCATCCCAGGAGGCGATTCTGTTTTCCGCCGATGCGGAATTGCGCGGCCGCCCATTTCGGGCGGGTGTCTGTGGTCATAATTGCGCGCTTGAATTGATCGAAGGCGGCCGGCTCCGAACTGCGGGACTGCACGAGAGTCGGCGCCGCGCTAAGGATTTTCTCTATGCGTAACGGAACGCCGATGACGCCTGTGGAACACACTAAAACTTGGTGCGGTTCGCAGCCGAGCAAGCGAGAAAGTGTTGCCGCTGTCTCGCGAGAAGCAGCGAGTCCGGACGGGCCGGTGCAGCAATTCGCATTTCCGGAATTGACGACGACTCCGCGGATCTTATGGCGAGATGTTTTTAAGTGTTCGCGTGAAATGCGAACTGGAGCGGCTTGTACATGATTTGCAGTGAAAACGGCCGCCGCCGTGGCTGTTGCGTTACTGATTAGAAGAGCGAGATCAAGGCCTTTCTTCTTAAGCCCGCAAGCGGTTGCGGCAAAAGTGAAGCCGTGCGGTACATCCGCCGTCGAAGGATGTGACTTCATGCTGTGGATGTGGGGCTTGCGGGCCGGCCGAGAACCGGAAGCAGGACCCGTTCAGGCAAAAGTGTGGCAGTCACGGCGACCAGTTTGCACGATTTGCGTTTGGAACAAGTGCAACAGTCGCGCTCAACTTTTTCCGTCAATAGATTTCTGGAAGAAGAGATAAATCCTTGGCGCTCGAAAAATTCCGGAGCGTGTGTGACTGCGAAAACGCGCGCGATATTTTTCTTGCGTGCTTCCTGCAAAGCAAAAGAAAGTAACTTTGCTCCGATTCCGCATCCGCGAATCTCGGGATCCACTGCAACCGAGCGAATCTCGGCGAGGTCAGCATTATATTTTTCGAGAGACAAACAGCCGACGACACGATTGGAGTTCAGCCGCACCAGGAAGTGACCGATGTTACGGCGTATTTCGTCCTCGGTGCGAGGCAGCAGCAAGCCCTGTTCGGCGTAATGCGCGATCAGCTCATAAATAGCGGAGGCATCGGATCCTTTTGCGCGTCGCGCTCTCATAAATCGCTCTCCAACTCGGCGAGGCGGCGCTTGAATTCCTGCAGGGCTGATTGGACCGCGCCGGGAGCTGTTCCGCCAGGCAAAGAGCGACGAGCCAGGGCCGACTCCAAGGTCAATGCGGTAGCGAGATTTCTGTCGAAGACCGGTGAGAATTCCTGCAAGCGCTGAATGGACATTTTGCGGATTGATTTTCCTTCCTGCTCGGCAGCGCGCAAAACTTTTCCCACAATTTCGTGCGCCTCTCGGAAGGGGACGCCAAAGGCGACCAGGTAATCCGCTAGTTCTGTAGCGACTAAGGCGGGATCTTGTGCTGCCGCTCGCAAACGGTCCTCGCGGAATTTGGAGGCCGCAAGAGTTGCCGCTGCAATATGAACCATGGCGACGGCTTGGTCGTGCGCCTGAAACAAATTCTCTTTGTCTTCCTGCAGGTCGCGCTGATAGCTGGAAGGCAGACCCTTCATCGTGGTGAAAAGCGCAAAAAGGCTTCCATAAATGCGGCCGGTCTTGCCGCGGATCAACTCCCAAGCGTCGGGATTTTTCTTTTGCGGCATCAGGCTGCTGCCGGTAGAGAATTCGTCCGGTAGGTCGACGAATCCAAATTCCGGGGACGCGAACAGCACGAAATCTTCGGCGAGTCGCGAGAGATGCATCGCCAAACTGGAAAGCGCGAAAAGATATTCGAGGGCGAAGTCGCGGTCGCTGACTGCGTCCAAGCTATTCGCGGAGATGCTGGAAAAACCGAGATCGTGCGCCAGGGCCTTGCGATCCAGAGGGAAGGCGCAGCCAGAAAGAGCACCGGAACCGAGCGGGCAAACATCGGCGCGCGCGGCAGATGCCGCGATGCGTTGGGCATCTCGATGAAACGCTTCACCATGCGCGAGAAGCCAATGCGAAAGGAGCAGTGGCTGAGCGTGTTGCATATGAGTGGCGCCCGGCATGGGCACTTTCAAATTGCGCTCGGCTTGCTCCGCAATGGCGTGTTCCAGCGACACGACGGCACCGCGGATTTCGCGAGCTGCGTCCTTTACATACATGCGAAATTCAGCGGCAACCATGTCGTTGCGGCTACGGCCGGTATGAAGCTTCGCGCCGAGTGCTCCAAGTTTTTCAATTAGCGCGATTTCAACGAAATGATGAACGTCTTCCGCCTTTGAGCTGTCGAGCCAGCCTGGGTCAGATTTTGAACGCGCCTCGAGAGCGTCTAGCGCGGCGACTATCTGGTCGCTCTCTTCGCTTGTGAGAATTCCAGCTCGTGCGATGGCTCGCGCCCATGCACGGTCGAGCGCCAATTCCTGAGGCAACAACCTGCGGTCGAATTTCCAGGAGCGCTCAAATTCGTAGAAGGAAGCGTCCGGGTCACGGTCGAAGCGAGCGCCCCACATTTTCCGCTGGCTGGCGGCATCACTCATCGAGCTTTGGCCTCGTGACGCGCGGCTTGGGCCTTGGTTTGCGTTTCTTCCCGCGGAACTGTAATGGGGAGAGCGAACAGGTTGATAAATCCTTCGGCGTCCTTCGGGTTGTAGCCGGTCATGGTGAAGCTGGCGAGATTCGTGCGATAGAGCGAATACGGCGATTGGCGAGACGCTACCGAGACATTACCTCTGCAGAGCGTGAGCGAAATAGATCCGGTCACGCGCCGCTGCGAACTGGCGAAAAATGCGTCGAGAGCTTCGCGTAGCGGGGTGAACCACATACCGTAATAAACCATCTCCGCATAGCGCAGCGAAAGAATCTGCTGGTAGTGGGCGGATTCGCGGTCGAGCGCGAGAGATTCAAGTTCACGGTGCGCGGTAACGAGCAATGTGCCACCGGGCGTTTCGTAGGCGCCCCGTGATTTGATACCAACCAAGCGGTTTTCGACTATGTCCATGCGACCGACGCCATTTGCCGCGGCGATTTCGTTTAACAGCGTGAGGAGAGCGATAGCATCAAGTTTTTTGCCATTCACGGATACGGGAGTTCCGGCTTCAAATTCGATCTCGACCGTGGTTGCCTTCTCGGGCGCTGCGGCGGGTGAAACCACCCATTGCCACATATTTTCGTCCGGCGCGTTGGCGGGATCTTCCAAGACGCCGCCTTCGTGGCTCAAATGCCAAATATTGCGGTCGCGGCTATAAATGTTTTTGGTTGTTTGCTCGACCGGTACGTTGTGCGCGCGAGCATAGGAGATGGCCTCTTCGCGCGATGCTATGTTCCATTCGCGCCAGGGCGCAATGATTTGCAAGTCAGGAGCGAGCGCTTTGGCAGCGAGTTCGAAGCGAACCTGATCGTTTCCTTTGCCGGTACACCCGTGGGCGACGGCATCCGCACCCACTTTTTTTGCAATTTCAACCTGGCGCTTGGCCAGCAAAGGGCGCGCGAAAGAAGTGCCGAGCAGATACTTATGTTCGTAAACAGCGCCGGCTCGCAGCGTGGGCCAAACGTAACCGGTGATAAATTCGTCGCGGAGGTCTTCGACAAATGCGGCGCTCGCGCCGGTGGCAAGAGCCTTTTTACGAGCTGCTTCGAGGTCCTCCTGCTGGCCGAGGTCGCCGATCATTGCAATCACTTCGCAGGCGTAATTTTCTTTCAGCCATGGAATGATGATGGAAGTATCCAGACCTCCTGAGTACGCAAGCACGACTTTCTTGGGCAATTCGTTCTCCTTGTTAATCAGTTCAACAGCGTAAGCAGAATCGCTTTCTGCATGTGCAGGCGATTTTCCGCTTGGTCAAATACGATCGAACGCGGAGAGTCGATCACCTCCACAGTGACTTCGGAACCGCGGTGGGCCGGCAGGCAGTGCATGAACACGGCGTCGCGCGCCGCATACGCGAAGAGTTTGTTATTCACCTGGAAGCCTGCGAACGTAGCTTCGCGCGCTGCGGATTCTTCCTCTTGACCCATGCTGGTCCAGACGTCTGTGTAGATTGCCTGCGCGTCGGCGACAGCTTCCTCAGGCGAGCTGCATAGTTCAATTTTCCCCCGGGTTTCGCGCGCAGTTCGTTTGGCTTCGGATACTACAGCGAGTTCAGGATCGTAGCCTGCAGGCGTCGCGATGCGGAGATGCGCGCCGGCTCTTGCGGCGATGCTTATCAGGGAATGGCAGACATTATTGCCGTCACCGACGTAAGCAAGTTTCAGTCCTCGAAGCCCACCGAAGCGCTCTTGTAGCGTGAAGAAATCGGAGAGCCCTTGGCAAGGATGGTAACGATCGGAAAGCGCGTTGATCACGGGAATGGATGCATTTTCAGCGAGAGCATCAATCGATTCCTGGGTGAAAGTTCGCGCAACAATTCCCTGGACCCAGCGTTCCAGATTTTTCGCCACGTCGGGAATAGATTCGCGCTGGCCGAGTTTTGTTTCCGTGTGATCGAGAAAAACCGAAGAGCCACCGAGGGTGGAGATTCCGACTTCGAATGTTACTCGTGTGCGCAGTGAGGGCTTTTCGAAAATTAGCGCGAGAAAACGGCCGGCGAGCGCTCCGCGATAACGGTCGGGATGAGCTTTTACGTCCGCGGCCAGATGAAGGAGCTCGCGTACTTGAGTGGGGTTCCATTCCATCCCGGTTAAGAGATCGTTGGAGAATGTTATAGGAGCCACAGCAGCGTTCATAATTGCCTCGAAGCAGCCGCAAGACCTGACTGCTGTTGAATTGAAATGTCTAATTTGGGTGGTTTGGTGGATTGGCGAGACGGCATTTTCTTTGAGACGGCGGATAGAACTGCTTTAAAGTTTTTCAGGAATTCTGTGATGTCCCGTTTGCTGATGATGAAGGGTGGGAGGAGACGCAGGATGTGGTCGTGGGTGCAGTTGATGATCAGGCCGCGGCGTAGCGCTTCCTGAATAACAGACGCGCCGTCGCAGGACAGTTCGATGCCCAGCATGAGGCCTTCGCCGCGGACCTCACGGATAAAATCAAAGCGAGGCGCTAATATTTCCAGGCCCGCGCGTAGTTCCGCACCGCGGTCACGCACCTTTGCCAGCAAGTCTTCCTCTTCTACCGTGGTGAGAAATTCGAGAGCAGCGGCGCAGACCAACGGACCCCCGCCAAAGGTGGCTCCATGTGTGCCGGGCGCGAACGCTGAAGCAAACTTCTCGTTCGCGATAATTGCTCCCAAAGGAAGACCGGCTGCAAGAGGCTTGGCGACAACTGCGATGTCCGGCGAAGAGTCAAATTTCTGATAGGCGAAATGGCGCCCGGTGCGACCCAAACCACACTGTATTTCATCAGCGATCAGTGCAGCGTCATGCTTGGTCGCCAAGGCGCGCGCGCGATTCCAAAAGGTTTCACTGACAGAGAAAATGCCGCCTTCGCCTTGGATCGTTTCAACTACGAGAGCGCAGACCGAGTTGTCGAATTTGGCTTCAAGATCCGCGACGTCGTTGAAGCGCACGAATTCGACGCCGGGAACGAGGGGCTCGAATGGTTCGCGATATTTCTGCGGGTAGGTAATCGAAAGGGCGCCAAAAGTTCTGCCATGAAAGGAATTTTCAAGAGCGAGAATTCGCATTTTTTTCCGGCCGGACCCGCCGCCATTTTGTTTGGCGTGCGCATATGCCCGAGCAAGTTTCAGAGCGCCATCGATCGCTTCCGTACCGCTGTTGGTGAAGAAAACACGATCGAGGCCGGACCAATCGGCCAGTTTCTTCGCGAGCGGACCTTGATACGCGTTGTGAAAAAGGTTGGAAAGATGAATGGCGCGGCCAGCCTCGCGCCGAATCACACGAACGAGGCGCGGATGAGCATGCCCCAAAGCGTTGACGGCAATTCCTCCGAGAAAATCGAGATATTCTTTTCCCAGCGAATCGTAGAGCCGGCAACGTCGCCCACGCGTGAAGACGATGGGCGGACGTTTATATGTGTTCATCAAATGGCGTGCTTCTTGAGCGCGGATTTGGGCGGCGGACACGGATCTTCCGGACGCAATTTTCTTTCTAGCCATTTCTAGCGGGCGGCTCCCTGAGCGATTCGTGGAGCGGCATGAATGGTGGGAAGGACGCGAGTGCCGAGGCGGCGCGAGCCATTCGCCGCGGTGAACAAGGAACGCGGAATCGTTCCGCCGACGATATGCACCTCGCCAACGCCCGCAATGAGGGCGCGCTTCGCTGCTTCCAACTTCAGAATCATTCCGCCGGATACTTTGTGCCTGCGAATGAGGTCTTCTATTTCGCTGCTTCGCACCGCACGAAGAACTTTCTCGCCGTCGAGGACGCCTGCTACGTCGGTGAGAAAAATCAAACGGTCGGCTTGAATGAATTCGGCGGCCGCTGCGGCCATGTGATCGGCATTGATGTTATAGAGTTCGCCGTCGGAGCCGAGGCCGAGGCAGGAAGCGACTGGAACAATCTTGGCGCGCCAGAGCGAACGCAGAAAATCGACGTTCACTTCCGTCAGGTAGCCAACGAATCCGAGACTGCCTTCGCATTCGCCGATCTGCATGGGCTCGGCCAGGAAGCACGCGCCGTCGGAAGCGCTGATGCCCACGGCCGTTTGGCCCGCGAGCGAAATAGCGCCGGCGAGACGTTTATTTAGCAAGCCTGCAAAGACCATTACAGCGGCGTCGCGCGTTTCGCGGTCGGTGACGCGCAGGCCGTTGACGAAGTGGCTGGAAATGCCCATGCGCTCCAACGTGCCGGTGAAAATCTTCCCGCCGCCATGAATTACGAGCATTTCATTTCCGGCCCGCGCGAGTTCACCAATCTGCCGCGCGATTTTTTGCACAGTTTCAGGGCTTTCCAGAAGAGCGCCCGCAATCTTTATAACCAGTCTCATAGCAACCCCGCAGTTTCTGGATAACCGAACATCTCGTTCATGTTTTGAACCGCCTGGCCGGCCGCGCCTTTGCCCAAATTATCGAGACAAGAAATGATTACCAGGCGCTCGCCGGAAAGATCCAAAGCAAATCCGATATCGCAGAAGTTCGTGTGTGTGACGTGCTGAAGCTCGGGCAAACGGCCGGTCAAAACCCGAACCATTGAGCGCTCGGAGTAGAACGAGCGATAAAGCGACTGGATTTCGTCCTCGGTGTGTGGTTGTGCCAGCCAGAGGTGCAAGGTGGAAAGGATTCCGCGCTCCACCGGTAATAAGTGCGTGGTGAAAATAAAATCATCGAGGGCGAGACCGGCGTGCTCAGCGATTTCCGGTGTGTGGCGATGAGTGAATACCCCATAGGCGCGGAAATTTTCATTCACTTCAACGAAATGAGTTTCGCGCTTGGGTTCCTTGCCCGCGCCGCTCACTCCGGATTTGCAATCGCATACCACGCCGCGGGAGGCGTTGAGCCATCCAGCTTCCACAAGAGGACGCAGGCCCAGGATCACAGAGGTTGCATAGCACCCTGGATTAGCCACCAAGCGAGCTTTCGGCAAAACGTCGGCATAAAGTTCCGGCAGACCGTATATCGCCTCGGAAAGCGTCTCCGAATCAGCGGGCGAAAGCTTGTACCAATCGGCAAAAGTTTGCGGATTCCGAAAACGTAAGGCTCCGCTCAAGTCGACGATGCGCAGCTCGGGATTTTCCGCGAGGAGTTCAGGGATTATTTCCAGCGAAGCTTCATGAGGAGTCGAAAGGAAAACAAGTTGCGCTCCGCTTTTCGCGATTGCTTCAGCAGAAAGAGGCATGCAACGGGCTTCGCCCCAGCCGCGAAGCTGAGGGAATATTTCCGTGAGGCAACGGACGTTGGCGTGCTCGCCACGGACGAAAAACACAGGTTTTTCAATCTCAGGATGGCGCAGGAGCAGGCGGGCAAGTTCAAATCCCGCATATCCGGTGGCGCCCACGACTGCGACTTTTGCTTTGTCATTCATTGCAGCATTTCCTCGATGCGTCTCCGGACTGCGGCGCATGCCGCGCGGGACGGGGTGACGATAAGAACTGTGTCGTCACCTGCCAGAGTGCCGGCAACTTCTTTCCAACGCTCGGCGTCGAGAGCTGCGGCGATGGGCTGAGCTCCACCGGGCGGGGTTTTGAGTACAAGCATGTTTTGCGCGGGGCGAATGTCGAGCAGAAATTCCTTTACGGCACGGGCCAGGGCGGCAACTGGAGATTCTTCGGCGCCGGCGGCGAGTGGACGGTAGCCATTAGCAGTTTTCACCAGGCGGAGCTCGCGAATGTCACGCGAAAGGGTAGCTTGGGTCACGCGCACGCCCAAGTGCACCAGTTGACGCCGTAGCTCGTCCTGGCTGGCCACCGGTGAGCCTGCGAGTAGTTTCAAAATTTGACCTTGGCGAAACCTTTTATGCGCACCCATTGCAACCTTATGCGTGATTATTCATGACACTGCATAATCATACATCATAGAACACGCCTGTCAACATCGACGCTCAGTAATGTCGGGAGCAGTGTGTCTCTATAGATACCAAAACCTAATGACCGGCTCTGGTTCAAGGTATTCGGGGGATGAAACCGAAAAAATCTGAAGGCAATTCCAGGCAGCGCGCTACAATCCCACCGCGAAGTTGGCCAAGTGAAGAGGATCAGCCGGCACGGAATGTTTTAAACTTTTGCTTTTTTCGGGAGGGTTAGATGAAGCGTTTGGGCTCGTTGTTGGCGCTGTGCTACTTGTTGGCCGGTTCGTGCGGGGCGCAAACGCCTAAGATCACAGCGCCTGCAGAAATCGTAATCCATGCGGGGAAAGTGCTGGATGTTCGCACGGGAAATTATCTTGCGGACCAAATTATATGGATCGAAGGCGATCGCATTAAAGCCATCGGAAAAGCTGCGGATATTTCGAGCCAAATTCCGGCCGGCGCAAAAACGATCGATCTCTCGAACTCGACGATTCTGCCAGGGCTAATCGATTGCCATACGCACCTCACCTACACGCCTTATATGGCGGGTCCGGCTGGCTTGCACATTTCCTACCCACGGCAGGCGCTGATTGGCGCGCACAACGCGCGTGTGACTCTGGAAGCAGGTTTTACGACCGTGCGCAATGTGGGGGCAAATGGATATTCAGATATTGCCCTGAGAGACTCTATTAAGGCGGGAGAAGTGATTGGCCCGCGGATTGTTGCCTCCGGTCCGGCGCTCAGCATCACGGGAGGCCACGGAGATGAGAATTTTCTTGCACCACAATTTAATTTTTCCAGTGACGGGGTGGCGGACGGCGTCGATGGCGTGACTGCCAAAGTACGCGAGAACATAAAATACGGGGCGGATGTGATCAAATTTATGGCCACTGGCGGGGTGCTTTCCGAGGGCGATAATCCAGCGCTAGCACAATATAGTCCCGAGGAAATGAAAGCGATTGTGGACACAGCGCACGGGCTGGGACGCAAAGTGGCGGCCCACGCCCATGGCGCCTTGGGAATCAAGTACGCGGTGCTGGCAGGCGTGGATTCCATAGAGCATGGCAGCTACATGAATGAAGAAGACATTCAGTTGATGAAGCAGCACGGGACGTATCTGGTGCCGACGCTTTATCTCGGCGACTGGCTCATGGAAAACCTTTCGACGATAGTGCTCACGCCAAACATGGTTGAGAAAGCAAAGATCGTTTTACCCATCGCGCGTCAAAACATCGCAATAGCTTTCAAGTCGGGTGTGAAAGTAGCTTTCGGCACAGATGCAGCGGTCTACCCTCATGGCCTGAATGCGCGAGAATTTGCGGTGATGGTCAAACTCGGCCTTTCGCCGCTGCAATCCATTCAGGCTGCCACGGTGAATGCTGCGGACTTGCTCGGTTGGTCCGATCGCATCGGCACGCTGGAAGCTGGAAAGTTTGCGGACGTCATTGCGGTGGATGGAGATCCGCTCGCGGACGTGCACGTTCTAGAAAATGTCCGATTTGTGATGAAGGGCGGCGACGTGATTAAACAATAGGACTAGATGGCATAGTACTCACAGATGAAATTCTTTTTTCGAGTGTTTCATTTTGAGACTTCGCTGGTAACAATCTGACGACAAAAATTGCTCAACTTTTCTAAAATAACGACAAGCATTTCGTCTAGTTGCAAAGCGATGCGCAATAAGAAGAATCGCTTTTCCTCGTGGTCTGTAACCTCGTCACGCTCCCGCTGATTACGCGGCAGTTGTCTTCTGGGATTGCTGGCCAACGGATTGCAAGTATTGAACCAACGTAGCGCGCGTTCAGAAGGCGTATCGATCGAGGAGAAATCGTGAAAGCTCTCAGAAAGGCGTATTGGGTACTACCATTAGTACTACTCGTTTTTTCTTCAGCGCATGCTGGAAGCATCCCGGAGACGGTATATTTTAACGGTGGCTACGCCTTTGCGGATAATGGCTACGGAATTCCGCCTTATCAGGGCACTCTGAATGGAAAAAGCGCGCTTTTTTATTGCGTGGATTTCACTCACGAAATTTATGGAAATACGAGTTGGGACGTCAATGTAACGAACCTCAATAATTCTGCGAATGGAGCTTTCAGCTCGACGCGCCTGGACAACAAGAAAACCTATTTGGTAATGGCTTGGCTTATCACGCAGATGGAATCGACCACTAACCAAAACGAACAGGCGCAACTGCAGTGGGCCATATGGTCTTTTTCCGGCGGACACAGTCCGTATTTCAACAATAACGCGCTGGTCGACGACGCTCTAGAGGCAGTATTGGGTGGATTCCGCGGAAACGGTTGGGAAGTTCTGACACCCATTGGCAGTTACGGACAGGAGTTTTTGGTTGATACGCCGGCGGCTACTCCCGAACCTTCCAGCATGTTGTTATTTGGGACCGTCTTGTTGGGGCTGTCTTTTGTAATGCGCAAAAAATGGCCGGCTCCTGCTGCTGGGTCCAACTTGCCACCGACGGTATAAAACGCAGTGAATGCTAGTTATGTCCTGTCCTCGAGCGTCAACCCAAAAGTAAGAATAGAAGGCGAGGGCTGGCCGCGCCAGATAGATGCAGGTGTGCGAGAACCACAAGGAATAAGAACTGCTTCGGCTTTTGGCCCCGGATATAATCGCATTACTAATCCTGCCTCATTGCCCGGCCGCAGTTTACTTTGACCCGTCTGTCGGAAAGAAATAACCAGGGCGAGTACGTACGTAGAGCTTGCCTTTTCCAGGTGCATTTACTTTGACTCGAATCTTGCGATACCCCGGACGAGCGTTTGCTTCCGGGCTGTAGCCGAGGGTGTGCCAGAAGGAGGCTGGAATAGAACGCGCACCGACCTGAAGATGACCTCGCACGGACGCTCCATTCTCCCAACATCTTTCTCGCTTTCGTAGCTTATAGAGCTCTGAACCGTCACCAGGATAGCTTTCTAAGCGGCCCTTCCGCGAAGTCAGGCTGGGAGCCTCGTAAGCATCCAGAACAGCAGTCCGAGCGCCATGAGAAAAAACCAGGCATGTAGGTCGGAGTGCAATCAAAAAATTCCGACTGGCGAAGAAGTGGACCAAATGGTAGGCCCGTGCGGGCTCGAACCGCAGACCTCCACCGTGTCAA